>ERZ836877.1498-NODE-1498-length-35073-cov-4.387915_pt1 | contig 35073 bp, 21 predicted proteins | sample MGYA00519469_ERZ836877 | MGnify/ENA primary metagenome ERZ836877 (study PRJEB31850, sample SAMEA3708809) | human gut metagenome | biome: human gut; feature: human-associated habitat; material: faeces | place: China | collected 2014 ...
CGTTGATATCTTATGTGAAAAATGATACCCCGGAAGATATTATTGAAAAGATTATGAGCGATTTGCTGGGGGAATTTGATTTGATTTTGTCCAGATTTATTGCTATTGAAGAGTTTGGAAACAGAAAGATCGTCATAAATGATATATCGAAACTAGACACACAAATTGCATCAATGATATTTCCGCAAGAATTATTTCATATATTTGGTGGTGAAAAAATAGAGGGAGTATTTGAACGGATTAATAATAAAGTTGACAAATTGCAATCGGAAGTTGCGGTCCTAAAAAAGGAAATGGGAGCACTCAAGGGAATTATGCAGGCAACTATAGTTCAATCACAAACGGACATAAATGAATTTCTGAAAACAGCCGGCATAAATTATGAGTTAGTAATTAAAACGGAAGATGAATCCAATAGCAGAACTATATTGAAACAATGTTTTACAGAAGAAAAAACAGATGTTACAAAAATCAGACAACATTTAAGTTGGGGAGAGAAAAATGCATTTTCATTGATACTTTTTATGTATTATGCCAATTTGCAAGATCCTGATTTGATTATTTTGGATGATCCAATTTCTTCGTTCGATACAAATAAAAAATATGCTATTCTACAGAGAATGTTCAAAAATGTAGGCAATAAAAATGTTACATTTGCAGGTAAAACAGTACTGTTATTAACACATGATTTTGAACCTATTACGGATTTTATTGTAGTTGGGAAACTAGATGAAAGTAAAGCTGTTGCTTCATTTATTTGTAATGTTGAAGGAAAAGTGATAGAAAAAGATATTAATCCGGAAGATGACGTTAAGTTGATTTTGCGTGAGTGTAAAGAGATTTCTGCTGATGAGAATGTTAATATTGTAAGCCGAATTGCTTTTCTTAGGAAATTATGCGAATTAAATGAATGCAGAGATGCTTGGGGAAATGCATATGAGATTTTATCTTGCCTTGTACATGCCAGACCGATAAAAAGAAAAATTGCTAGTGATGTATATGAGGATATGTTACCTGAAGAAATCAATGAAGGATTAAATAAAATCAAAGAATTTATTCCAGATTTTAATTATGAAGAATTGCTTGAAAATACATATACGATAGATCATATCAAAGAATTGTATAATTCGGAATTAAATGCTTATCTGAAAATTCAATTGTTCAGGGCGTTGAAAGACATAGTTGATGATAAACAGTTGAGTTTAAGACCGATGGACAGTGCATGGTATAAATTTATTGATGAAACCTATCATATAGAAAATGATTATTTACATTATCTTGATGTTATGAAGTTTAATATTGTACCGGATTACATTATGAAAAAAGTAGATGGAATAATGAGTGAACTATAAAACTGTGATAACACCATGATAACAAAATCTCCAAAAACCACACGGACACAACGGAAAATTCGGATTTTCCCCCACGAATCAAACGGAAAATCACCATTTGTACACCGCAATATACCGGTCTGATATCGTGAGGGTGGACGTACTGCAGGATCAGGAATTTTGAAAGGAATAATATACCAAAAGCAGATTTACAAAGGGAGGGAGAATAATGAGATGTCCATATTGTAACGAAGAAATGATATGTGGTGCGGTTCAGAGTCAACGCGAAATTTTCTTCACAACGAGAGCTGACAGAAATTGGCTTATACCGACACTGGCAAAAAAAGATGAAATAGTATTAAGTTCTCATAATTGGTCGAAACCAACCTGTCTTGCATATCATTGCCCTGCCTGCAGGAAAGTTATCATTGACTATTCAGTTAAAAGTGAATAGAAACTGACTGTTCGGATAAAAAATATATACTGAATAAAAAAGATATAATTTAGATATGCCACCGCTTTTGGACGTGGATGGGGTAGCGAAGAAATGTGATAGGATAGTGCTACAGGGAACGCAAGAAGTATTGAGTTTTTTGCCGGTTTTCGCCGGGATAAAATTTGGAGCATACCCGGTTTTTATTATTACTTCCATTGTATCTGCAGGAATGGATTTGATTTTTGTGATTATGCAGCGGTATAACCGGCAGAGGATCATGAAAATACTTGCGGCAAAAAGTAAAAATGCTTCCCACCTTGACAAGCAGTAAAGATCAAAGTGAAATATAACCTATCTGAATAGTAGGAAAGACTGCGGATAAAAGGGAGGAAGCAACATGGAACATGTTGCCAGAAAAGATGCTTTTGAGTTACTTAAAAAATATAATAAAGATCCGTTTCACATTCAGCATGCTCTGACTGTAGAGGCTGTTATGAAGTGGTATGCAAATGAACTGGGATACGCAGAAGATGCAGAATACTGGGGGATTGCAGGACTGCTTCATGATATTGATTTTGAATTGTACCCGGAAGAGCATTGCCTGAAAGCACCGGATCTTTTAAGAGAAGCTGGAGTTTCAGAAGATCTGATCCATGCAGTATGTTCTCATGGATACGGAATCACAGTAGGTTGTGGAAAGACGATTGATGTAGAGCCGGTTCACGAGATGGAAAAAGTACTCTTCGCGGCAGACGAACTGACAGGTCTGATCTGGGCGGCTGCACTGATGCGTCCGTCAAAAAGTACAAAGGATATGGAATTAAAATCTCTGAAGAAAAAATATAAAAGTAAAGGATTTGCTGCAGGATGTTCAAGAGAAGTCATTGAAAGAGGTGCAAAGCAACTGGGCTGGGAACTTGAAAAGCTTCTTACCATGACCCTGCAGGCAATGGCAGCATCTGAAGATACGATCCGGGCTGAGATGGAAGAAGAACAGGAATAGGGAAGCACATAGGAATTGAACAGAAATCCACCTGATAAAGAAAATGATTGGAGAGGTAAAGAAGGCTGCAAAAGCATTTGAAAGAAATGTTTTTGCAGCCTTCTTATATAAAAAGCAAGGGGAACAAGCAAAGTGATGGAACAAGCACGATAAAATTGTATAAAATAACAAAAATAAATAAAAAGAAACGCCGATATTGAAAAAAAAGAAGAAAAAAGATATAATTATATGCAAAATGAAAATGGTACGGAGATAAAAAATAGGCAAAATATCTAATGGCATGGAGGAGCGAGTTTATGAAAAACAAATTAAAGCAAGTTACCATTGCAACTTTATCTGCTTGTATGATTGCAAGTGCGGTACCGATACCGGGGAATGTAGCAAAGGCAGCGGTGACGCAGGAGATGATCGATTTTACCGACGAGAACAGTCAGGGCGGCTGGGTAAAAGATGGGGCAAATGGAACGATCACTTTCCAGAATGGTGAGGGTGATGATGGATTTATGGTACTTGAGTCTGCAGGAGAGTCCTTTTTCAAATATGGAAATTCCAAAACCCGTCAGGATGGAATTCTTGAAATGGATCTTACCCTGACGAAAGGACCGAATGGGGCGAGAATGTTGATTTTGTTCCGTTACAATTCTTCCTCCGACTGGGAAGGAATTGGAGTAGACGGTACTCACTGGTTCTGGCAGAAAGGTTCTTCTAACTGGGGAGATCTTAATTCCACAAAGACGACGTTTGATGCATCAGATATAAACCAGAAGCATCATATCAAACTGGAGTATCGTGGAAAGCAGATCAAGGTTTATCAGGATGGTGAGGTGATTATTGATCAGACAGTAGATGCATTTAGTGATACGATGTCCGGACAGATTGGAATGAGAGTCTGGGGAGAACCAACAGAAACCCATGGATGTGCTTTGAAGTTTGACAATATAAAAACTTCCGATATTTTTTCAGCAGTTTCGATTGATCCGAAAAGTGTGAAACTTGAACAGGATACAGCGGCAGCACAGGATATTGAAGTGGCAATAACAGGCGAGAATACATTAAGTGCGATTAAAAATGGATCAGAGGTATTGGAAAGGGGAACGGATTATACTGTAAATGGTCAGAATGTCACAATTAAGACAACTTATCTTGAAAAGATCAAAAGTCAATCCAGTACAAAGCTGGTTTTTGAATTCGAAGATGGGCAGACACAGACATTCACGATTAATATTAACATTCCGGAACCGACGGTATCCTATACAAGAAATTTTGCGGCAGACGGAGCAGACGGCTTTACGAAAAAGAGTGGAAGCGGTTCTATGAGTCTGGAAAATGGTGCCATGAAGTTTCAGGGAGATGGCGTATTTATTGATGATAATTCGGCAAGCCTGAAAGACCAGGAAATTGAATTTACATACGATCCGATGAATGATAATTGTGGATATGGGGCAGTTCTCCGGTATGTAAGTGATAATGAGTATTTCTATGTTGGACCGTCTTCACAGAATAATCAGCATTATACCAGATGGAATATCTGGAATGCACAGGGACAGTCACTTCTTGGAAGTGAATATAATGACAGTGGTTTTATTCTTGCAAATAGAGTGGTTCCATATAAGATAAAAGTAAGGATTGTGGACAAGTATGTGACAGTATTTGTTGATAATGAGGAAATTCTTAATAGAGAACTTAGTAATGTTACGACAAATCCGGGAAAAGTGGGATTCAGAACCGGAAGTAATAATGGAATGCTCATCCAGAAGTTTACGCAGGAGAATGCAGCTGTACCGACAGTTGTGGAAAATACAGAGCCTGTAACAATTCAGTCAGATGCCATGACAGTCCGTCTGGACCGTGCATTCCCACGGGTAATCGATTATACATTAAAGAACGGTGGGGAGACTGTAAAAGGACAGGAACTTGCATTACATCAGATTGAGTTAAATAATAAACTTTATACACCGGATGTTACAGCAGATATCAGTGAGAATAAAGCGGTTTATCATGTGTCAGAGGCGACGACAGGAATTTCATTTGATGTTATATTTACTGTAGAAGGAAATGTCCTTTCTATGAATGTAAAAAATATAGTTGATGATCAGACGAAGCTGTACACTTTGAATTTCCCGCGTCACAGTTTGATTTCTATGTCAAGTAAAGATGCGGACGGAAAGCTGACTGTAAATAATTATCAGGGACAGAATGCGATTTCGCTTTCTTCAGCCAATGCATCAGAAGCATATAATGAGACGACGCTTGCAGTGTTAAGTAATCGGAATGTTGCTGCTGCATTAAGTGGAGAATCGTATAAAAACCGTCATGAAGTAGCATACCAGACGTTTGCGGCAGGAGACCATAATTCTACAGGTTTATGGATGAATGAGTATACTTACCGTGGACTGGATGGAGAGATAATGTATCTGCCTGCAGTCAAGGTAGCGGTCACAGCAGATTGCAATGGAGATGGAAAAGTAGACGCTCAGGATGGTGCAATTGTACTTCGGGATAAGTGTATGACCAGAAAAAGTGGAGCGGACGAAGTGACAGACTCCTGGACAATGATCGCAATGAATGTAGGATCAGAAGCTCAGTATCCATTTCTCCGTATTTTGGATAATGTGAAGAAGATGTATCTGGCTACAGATGGATTTGGGCAGAATATTATTATCAAGGGATATCAAGGTGAAGGACATGACTCCTCTCATCCGGATTATGCAAATTATAATAAGCATGCCGGTGGTCTGGAAGATTTCAATACTTTGCTGAGTGAGGCAGAAAAGTATAATGCACAAATAGGTATTCATGTAAACCAGACAGATACTTACCCGGAAGCTCCGCAGTATGGAAAACTTGCAGCAAGCCTTCCGGCCTGGGATTGGTATGATAGTTCAAAAGGCATTATTCGTGAGAACGACGATCTTGATACATCAGAAAATGGATTGGATGGACGTTTTTCGCAATTATACGATAAAGATACGCAGGGAAAGATTGATACGACATATGTAGATGTATTCTTTGGAACAAGATGGCCGATGTATAAATTAATACAGAATATAAAAGGCCGCAACATTATTCTTGGAACAGAGAATCCTGATGAAATGGTTTCCCACAGTGTATTTGTCCATGGTATTCAGACCGGGGCAGGCAACTTTAAAGGAGCAGGAAATCTGGTTCGTTTTGTAGAGAACAACCAGTCTGATATTTTCCAGGGAACAACTTTGTTCAGAGGAATACAATCGAGAAACAACGGCGGCGATACAGGCGGAGCAAGCAAAGGTGGTGCTGGTATTGACGGTTGGCAGCAGTCTTCACAGGGAAATAATGCAGCAAGTATGAATGATTCGCTGGATACATTTTATTGCGAAGTACTTCCGGCTAAGTTCCTTGCACAGTATCCGCTGATGCAGTATGAAAGCGAATCGCGGGCAGTTCTGGGAAATAGTAACGAAGTAGTAACTGAGATCGTGAATAACGTTAATGTTATTACGCTGGACGGTGAAAAAGTTGCCGAAGGAAATAAGATTTTCATTCCATGGGAAAAGGATGATGATGAGCAGGGTAAGATTTATCATTATAATAAAGATGGAGGTTCAAGTACCTGGACACTTCCGGAATCCTGGGGAAATGTAACTGAGGTAACGATTTATAAACTGTCTGCAGAAGGAAAATCTGATAAGAAAACGCTTCCTGTGACAGGACGTAAAGTAACAATTGATGCGACAGCAAAAACAGGATATGTACTTTACAAAGAGGATGCTGTAAAAGTTGATACGGCTGATACGATGGAGTGGTCTACAGGATCTCCTGTGAAAGATATGGGATTCGATTCCTATAATTTTGATGAGTGGAAACCATCATCTACATCTGATAGTGTAGATCATATAAAGATTAAGGATAATAGTCTTGGAAATGCACACCTTTATATAGAGGGAACAAAAGATGGACAGGTAAGTCAGACTTTAACAGGTCTGGTTCCGGGGCAGGCTTATTCGGCATCTGTATGGTGCATTACTGATGATGGACGAAAGGCATCAATTGAGGTAAAGAACGGGGACGAAGTAGTTTCAAATTATATGGAACAGAGTAATGTCACGTATGGAGTTCATCATAATGATAAATATTTGACTAAGGCTCAGCGTATGCAGGTACGTTTTACTGCGGCATCTGACACAGTCAAATTAACGCTTTCTGCAGCAGCAGGAAAAAGCGATACATCGGTTGTTGACTTTGATGATGTGCGGGTGGCAAAAGTTGATGCTTCTACTAACCCGGATCCGAATAAGTATACTTATTGGGAGGATTTTGAAAATGTAGATCAGGGCTTTGGAGTATTTGTGTCTACGGAGTCTGATCAGTCGCATTTATCTCAGAAAAATCCAGTGAATCCAGAGTATACGACGGATGTGATTGATGGAAACTATTCTTTGAAGATTCGTGCAAAAGATTATATGAGAACCATTCCATCAACGGTTAGATTTAAACCGAATACAGAGTATAAAGTAGGCATTGAATATAAAGCACCAAGTGCAAATGCGTTTACTTTTGCAGTAAAATCTGATAAGGCTTCAAAGACGCTTGCAAGTGCGGTGGCAAATGCCCAGAGTGGAAAGCTTGTTCTCGAGTTTACAACAGGTGATGAAGAAGACTGCTATGTAGATATTACAGGACAGAGCAGTGAATATTATGTTGATAATTTCTATGTAGAAGAGGCATACATCCCGGCAGACTTTTCAAAGTTACAGAAGGCAGTAGATGAGGCAGAAAAATTAGACAGAACGGTATATATGACAGAGTATTATGCCGGTCTGGACAGGATTCTTGCGGAGGCTGAGAAAGTACTTGACAATCCACGGACAGAGCAGAGTGAGGTTGATGAGATGACCCAAAAAGTGAGGGATGCAATAAATGCATTACAGCCACTTGCGACAAATGCTGACTTTGCAGCACTGGAAAAAGCAGTAGAGGAAGCTGAGAAAATTATAGTAAAAGATTATAAAGACACATCGGATTTTGAAAGTGCATTAGCTGCTGCAAAACTTCTTTTGGAAGGCAAGGAAGCGAAAAAGGAACTTAAGCATACAGAGGTAGCAACAGCAACTGATACGCTCGTTGAGAAGCAGAAAGCACTAAAACCGGTAGATCCGAATCCGGTTGACCCAGATCCGGTAGATCCAAATCCGGTAGATCCAGATCCGGTTGACCCAGGCAAGCCATCTACTCCGGATAATTCGAATGGTGCAGGACAGACGACAGGAAGTGGCAAGCCATCTGCTGACCAGAAAAATCCGGCGATGGGTACAAAAAAATCTGGAAAAGCAACAAAAACCGGCGATACAACTCCGGTTGTACCGATGGCAGGAGGGGTACTGGTCTCTGCAATGATGCTTCTTGCAAATTTTCTCAAAAAGAAAAAAGACAATTGAGATGAAAGAATGATGTTTGAATAAAAAATATGCTCCGTTCAGGCAGACAGGAACAAGAAAACCTGTTGCCTGAAGGAGCATATTTTATCTTAAGCACTCTTTGCATTTCCGCTGACCAAGACCTCATATTCACGCAGCTTCTCTTTCGCCTGTGGAGTTAAGTGTCTTGGAACTTCAATCTGAACCGTTACATACTGGTCACCGTGAACTGAAGGATTCTTCATGGAAACAATTCCTTTTCCCTTCAAACGGATCTTAGAACCGGACTGTGTACCCTCACGGATCTTACAAAGCACATTGCCATATAAAGTCTGAACCAGTGCTTCACCACCAAAGACAGCCGTCGTGAAAGGTACAGTAATTGTCGTATAGACATCCGTTCCCTTTCGCTCGTATCCCGGTTTGTCAGCGACCTTGACCTTCAACATCAGATCCCCGGCATCTCCGCCATTTGTACCGGGCATTCCCTTGCCACGGAGACGGATCGTCTTACCGGTGTCGATTCCTGCAGGAATATGAACCTTCAGTGACTGGGAAGGATTTCCCGGAGCATTTGGATCCTGTAATGTAATGACCTTGTCACAGCCAAAAGCAGCTTCATCAAAACCAACGGTTACTTCTGCATTCAGATCGGATCCCTTTGACTGAAAACCACCGGACTGGAACCCACCATGGAAGCCGTTCCCAAAACCGGAAGAAGTCTTGCGGGAGGTTCCTCCGTGGAACATATTTCCGAAAATATCTCCGAACATATCATCCATATTACCACCCTCAAAGTGGTATTCCTGATACCCACCGTTTCCGGTAAAACCGCCACCACTGAAACCACCACTGCCAAAACCATTGCTGCCAAATCCGGTTCCGTCAGATCCGGCTCCACCAAAGCCACTTCCATAGAATCCACCATGGAAACCACCGGTGCCGTAACCGCCGGCTCCATCGGCAGCACCGCTCTGGTCAAATGCAGCGTGACCAAACTGGTCATAAAGTTTCTTTTTCTCAGGATCACTCAGGATATTGTAAGCTTCTGTGATCTCTTTAAATTTCTTTTCGGCCTCTTTATCACCGGGATTCGTATCCGGGTGATACTTTTTAGCAAGCTTTCTGTAGGCTTTTTTTATCGCTGACGGATCAGCACTTTTCGCCAGTCCGAGCAGTTCATAGTAATCTCTTTTCATAGACTCACCCTCATATCTTTCCGTTACATTTGTATCATCTGGTCTGCATTACTTTTTACACTATTGTATGCAAAGAAACAGTACACTCCATACTGTTCTATATGTAATATAGCAAAGAGAATAAAAGCCGTCAAGGGAGAATCAAAAAGAATGTTCCGAATTAGACAAAATAAGCGTGGGAATCAACCGAAAAGAACGAGCCGAAAAATTCTGCTGTTGTTATAATAGTATTAAGTCAGAGTGGGTAAGCTCGTGCGTAGACAGAACAAGATTTCAGAACAGGAGGGGATGCGGAGTATGAAGAATCGAAAAAAGCAGTTCCTGAAGATCGGAATTGCAGTATTGGTGATCGCGGTCGCGGGAACTGTTGCCGGGGTTGTCCGATACAGAATTGATAATCGATTCGATTTAACTGTTGGGGGGCATACAATCAGCAAAGATGAATATGTGAACTGCATGAAATCAGTAGAATATGATACAAAAATGCAGATTCAACAGGACTATGATGCCGTTTATGAAGATGGCTTCTGGGAGAAAAAGTATGATGGAAAATACGGCTACGAAATTCTGACGGAAAATACAGTAGAACAGTTGAAATACGTTCATGCGGTCTATGACCTCGCAAAAGAATGCGGTGATGTATCAGACAGCAGCTATAAGGCTTTGGAAAAACGTTGGAAAGACGAGAATGCAAAGCGGAGTGAGAAAGTTGAAAAAGGTGAGGTAGTCTACGGACTGAAAGAATATACCTTTCAGCTTTATCTTCAATATGAAATGAGTACGCTCAAAGAAAAATACTGCAATGATGATACCCGTGAGGGAATGGAACTGACAGAGGACGAAGTACTGGAATACTACAACAGCCGCGAATGGATCTTTGGGGACAGCGAAGAGAATGCTGATCTGGAGACAGCAAGAATTGCGGTGGAACGTGAGCTGCGTGAAAAGAAATATGATATTATCATCACACAGCGTGAAACTGATTCTCAGGTGGACGGGAACATGGCGGATGTAAACCGGTTTACCTTGAAGAATATAGAATGATGGAAGGAGCAATGTTATGAAGAAGAAATGGATGAGCGGTGCTCTGGCTCTTCTGCTTGCAGGAACAACGGTTGCATCAATGGTGCCGGCATTTACTGTTAATGCTGAAGGACAGGATACTGCGACAGGAACAACATATTATGTTGATTCCAAAAGTGGAAGTGACAGCAATGACGGAACTTCCGAAAGCAAGGCATTCAAGACACTTGATAAAGTGAATGCCCTTAATCTTGAGCCTGGAGATACAGTTCTCCTGAAAAAGGGATCTGTGTTTGAAGATCAGGCTCTGCAGTTTACAAAAGAAGACAGCGGTACTGCTGAAGCACCGGTTAAGATCTCTACTTATGGAGAGGGAGACAGACCACAGATCAATACAAATGGTCATGGCCAGTGGGATCTGAATTACGGAACACCTCTTGATAACCGGAATCATAAATGGAAAGGTAAGGTATCTTCCAGTATTCTGATCAAAGATACAGAGTACATCGAGATCGAAGGCCTGGAACTGACAAATGACAGAAAAAGTGCAACCGATACCGAAAAAAATAAAGCGTATAATGACGCATACGCAATGGATCGAACCGGTGTTGCCGGAGTTGCAAAGGATAATGGAACAGTAGATCATATCGTATTGAATGATCTTTATATCCATGATGTAACAGGTAACGTTTATAACAAGCATATGACAAATGGAGGTATCTACTTTATCGTAGAAACGCCGACAAATGAAGCAACAACAGGAATTGCAAGATACAACGATGTTCAGATCAAGAACTGCTCTCTTGATAAAGTAAACCGTTGGGGAATTGCAGTTGGATATACCTATCAGTGGAGTCAGTTCACAACAGGTGCATTGTCAGATGCAACAATGGCAAAATATGGTTCCTCCAATGTAGTCATCGAGAACAACTACCTGAACCATGTGGGTGGAGATGCCATCACAACCATGTATCTGGACAGACCGATGGTTCAATACAATGTGTCAGAGAACGCAGCTGAACAGATTAATACAATAGACTACTCACAGCAACAGCCAAGTCTTAACGCAAATGGTGAGGAAAACGGCAAGCAGGATGTCGGAGCAGGACGAGTTGCAGCAGGTATCTGGCCATGGAAATGTAAAAATGCAATCTTCCAGTACAATGAATGTTTTAAAACATTGAATGCGTCAAGTGGTAACGGCGACGGACAGCCTTGGGATGCTGACTACGGTGATGGAACCAACTATCAGTACAACTACAGCCATGGTAATACAGCAAGTACGATCATGTTCTGTGGACCGGAGTCCATCAACAATACATTCCGTTACAACATCAGCCAGAATGAAGATATGGGACCGCTGGATCCTGCTGGAAATACAGGAAATTGTCAGGTTTACAATAATACCTTCTATATTAAAGCGGGACTGAATACAATCTGGCATAGAAGTCATGGAAATGGTGGACCGGTTACAGCAGAAAATAATATTTTCTATTTTGCAGGAAGTACACCGGCAACAGTTTCAAACTGGAATCCGAGCAACAATAAAGTATTTGACAACAACCTGTACTACAATGTAGCAAATTACCCGACAGATGCAAATGCAGTAAAGGTATCCGCAGGAACAGCAGTACTTGTTGACGCTGGTTCAGGTCCGGTTGCAGCAGCAGAGGACAAGCAGGCAAGAAAGCATGAAGATCCGACAGCTACTACAGTATTTGATGGATATAAACTGGCAGCAAACTCACCGGCTATCAATGCTGGTAAAGTAATTGTTGACAGAAATGGTTATTCTATCGATCATGACTTCTTCGGACATGCAATCACAGCAGTACCGGAAATCGGAGCAGCAGAAAGTGATGCAGTTACAGCACTTGTACTTCGTTCCAATACATACACAATTTCAGGAACAAATGTAAGTGATCTTCCGAAGAATACAACAGTAGAGCAGTTCCGCAACAACATCATCGTTGATACAGGCGTTACAGTTACTGTAAAAAATGGTGATAAAGTTCTTGGTGATGCAGATATCGTGAAAGGTGGAGCAACCGTCGTTCTTTCTTATGAAGGAATGGAGGATGTAACTTATACAGTAGTTGCAAGTTCTGATAAAGAACTGAAAGATGCTTATTATGAAGTAAAAGGAACAACCATGAGCGTTCCTTATACAGCTAAAAATCCGACAACAGTGAGCGAGATGAGAAAGAATATTACTGTAGCTGATACAGCAACAGTTTCTGTATTAAATGGCGGAACTGAGCTGGCAAATACAGATGCAGTAGCAGAAGGTATGACACTTCGTATCACAGCTGAAGACGGAACAACAAATGATTATACAATCGCCCAGAAGAACACATACAACTGGACTCTTGACTTTGTTAAAGGACAGCAGGGAAATGTATGGTTTGGACAGCAGAAGAACGGAACCGGTGACTGGACAAATATGACAGAGTCTGACAGAGACGGATGGCCGAACTGGTGTGTGAATACATATTACGGTCCTGGTATTGATGCTTCAAAGGGTACAACTTCAACAACAGATACAAGTGTTCACGGACTGCTTTCCGCACCGCCGAACAGCGATATCTCAACAGCAATGGCATTCAGAGCACCGAAGAGCGGTACAGTATCTTTCAATGTAAAAGATGATGAGCCATACCTTCGTCAGAATGAAAATTCAGGCGGAACAGTTACATTAAGCCTTCTTGTTAATGATACAGTAAAGCAGAGTGTAACACTTCAGACCAGCCGTGAGAAAGCAACAGACTGGGCAAACTTTGATGCAATCGAAGTAAATGCGGGAGATGTGATCCGTGTAGTAACAAAGAGCAACAGCAATCCAAGCAAGCCGTCTGTTCATGTTACTCCGATTATCACCTACCTCGATACAGCGGTAGCTGATACAGAAGCACCGGATGCTCCGACAGCAGTAAGAACAGCAGATGTTACAGAGACAACAGCAAAAGTTGCATGGGCAGAAGCAAGCGATAATGTTGGCGTAGTTGGATACAATGTATATGTAAATGATACAAAGGTGAATGCAGAACTTGTAACAGCCACAGAGTATGACCTGACAGGTCTTACAGCAGCTACAGATTACAGCGTAGAGATTGAAGCAGTAGATGCAGCAGGAAATGTATCTGAGAAATCAGAGGCAGCTACATTTACAACCGCGAAAACACCTGTAACTCCTGAGCCGACAGTAGTTGACAAGACAGAACTCAAGGCAACTACAGCAAAGGCCGATACAGCACTTGCAGCAACAGACAAGTACACAGCAGAATCACTGAAAGCCCTGCAGGCAGTTTACGATCAGTACGCATCCGTTCTGAATGACGAAAATGCAACTCAGGTTCAGGTTGACGAAGCAAATAAAGCCATCGCAAAAGCCCTCAATGCTCTTGTAGAAAAGAAGACAGATGACGGCAAGAAAGACGACAGCAATAAGGGTGACAATAAGAAGGATGATACAAAGGTTGATAACAACAAGAACAATCCTTCTAACACATCCAAGTCTGACAATAAGACTACAACAAAGGTAGACAATACTAAGAAAGCAGCTAAGACAGGCGATACGACAAACGTAGCAGTTTGGGCATTTGCACTGGCAGCATCCGCAGCGGCAGCAGGCGTTGTAGTAAAGCGTAAAAAAGAGAACTAAAAAAAGCTTACTTTTACGGATTTAAAATTCAGAAAAAGCGGAGAGGTCATGAAAATGCTGACCTCCTCTGCTTTAATAATAAAGGGAGGAACGAAATGAAGAAAAAGACCCTTTCAATGATTATGGGACTTATTCTCGGAGTGACAACTGTATTTGGTTCTATCGGAACTACAGCAGTAACAGTATCCGCAGCTTCAGGTGAAGTGACAGATGCTGACTGTGCTGACAATAATACAGACGCCCCGGCTGCTGATGAAGTTGTACCGGATGCCAACCAGTACAAATATCAGAAAGATGAACTGGCAGCATTCTGCCACTTCGGACCAAATACCTTCAATGAGGTAGAGTGGGGCGAGCATTACGGAAACAGATCACCGGCAGATATCTTTACACTGTCAAATAATTTTGATGCAGATACACTGGTAAGTACTCTGAAAAATGCAGGGTTCAAGAAAGTTATTGTAACTGCAAAGCATCATGATGGTTTCTGTATCTGGAACAGTGCCTATACAGATTACTGTGTAAAGAATACACATTATAAGAATGGTAAAGGAGATGTCCTTGCTGAAATCTCCGCAGCCTGCACAAAGTATGGTCTGGACATGGGACTCTATCTGTCACCATGGGATATCCATGAACCATCTTACGGATATTATGATGCAAATGGAAATGCAACAACAAAAGAGAATGATGTACTTGACTACAATGATTACTACAATAATCAGTTAACAGAAATTCTCAGCAGTGACAAGTACGGTAACAACGGACATTTCGTAGAAGTATGGATGGACGGAGCAAAGGGAAGCGGTGCGAATGCACAGGAATACGACTTCACAAGATGGTTCAATACCATTCAGAAATACGAAGGAATACAAGCTAACTATGATGCAGACTGTATGCTGTTTGGAGCTGGTGCCTATACAACAGTTCGCTGGATCGGAAATGAAGACGGTGTAGCTTATGAAGATACCTGGTCAAAATCAAATGTAAATGTTAATGCAAATACGATTGACAGCAACGGAAACACACCGTATACAAAGGGATACGAGAATGGTAACAAATGGACTGTACCGGAGTGTGACGGACGTATCACATCCGGATGGTTCTGGGGAACAAATAAGTGTACTCCGAAGACGATTTCTCAGCTTGCTAACATGTACTTTGATTCGGTAGGACATAATGCAACCATGCTTCTGAATGTACCGCCGAATAATCAGGGTACAGTGGATAAGCCAATTCTCGACAGAGTGACAGAATTTGGACAGAATGTGGAAGAAACTTTCCGCACAAACCTTGCGAAAGCAACAGGAACAACAATCACAGCATCCAATGTCCGTGGAAATGATGTTGATTTCAAACCGGGCAATGTAGTAGATGGTGATGATGCAACATACTGGACAACAGATGACGGCACAAAGAGCGGAAGTCTGACGATCAAATGGAATACTGCAAAGAAATTTGATGTGGTTTCTATTGAAGAGGCAATCCAGAAAGGACAGCACATTAACAGCTATACAGTTGAGTATAAGACATCCGACAGTGCAAACTGGCAGACACTCAAGACCGGTGTTACGATCGGAGCAAAGAGACTGATCAGAACCTCTCCTGTATCAGCAACCCAGGTAAGAATCACTGTAGGAACATCTGATGGAAAAGTTCCGATGTTAAGTGAAGTGGGTGTATACAAGGCAAGTGAAGGATTCCAGTTGGCAGGTTCTGCACCGGAGGGAATGGAGACAACAAGTGTCAATGATACAACAAAGTTTACATTCAGTTCTACAGGATGGAATCCGCAGACAGGAAGCGGATATATCAACGGTCAGAATACATGGTCAAATAAAGCAAATGCAGAATTTACTTATACATTTGACGGAACAAAAGTCTATCTGATGGGAACAAAAGACCCGGGACATGGTTCTGCGGATGTCTATATTGACGGAGAACTGGTAGAGACGATCAATACAAATGCAACAAGCAGGTCCACAGGAACAAAGATTTTTGAATCTGCAGATCTGACAGACGATCATCATACACTGAAAGTTGTTGCCAAGACAAATGCAGCAATCGGTGTAGAGGCAGCTTACGTGATCAATAACGGTGGCGTAGGAATGATCGAACTTGAAAATTCCGCATATACAATGAACGAAGAATCCTCACTGGCTGTCAAAGTGAAACGTGTTGGTGGAACAAAGGGAACGATCACAGCAAAGATCCAGCCAAATCCGGGAAGTGCAATCCAGGATGACTTCGATACAGAAAATGCACCAACAGTAACGCTGAATGAGGGAGAATCAGAAGTAACTGTTCAGAGTGCAGCGATTACAAGACGTAATACCAATAAGACAGGTGACCGTGTATTCTCAATCGAACTGACAGAGCAGACACCGAATAATGCAATCATCGGTTTCAACGGTTCTGCAAGAATCACGATCAAAGATGCAGATGCAAATGCAATCGACAGAGACAAACTTCAGACACTGGTTGATCAGTCAGCAGAGCTGAAAGAGAATCTGTACTCAGGAGGCTGGGATACATTTGCATCAGCACTGAAAGCAGCTCAGGAAGTACTGGCAAATGAGAGTGCGACAGACGCAACGATCGGGAAAGCATATACAGCACTTGAAGTTGCAAAAAATGCTCTTGTAGCACGTACAAACTATACAACAGATGACAGATTCCAGTTCCCATGGAAGACAGGAACAAGTGCAACACTGGAAGCAGAGTTTGCGACAACCATTACAGAAGCCTGCGGAGCAACTCAGTGGAGATGTGAAATTGGAACAGGTGACTGGGCAAGTAACGGTAAGTTTATCAATTCATTGAATAAAACAAATACAGGTACAGATAAAGTTGAGTATGCATACAATGCAAAAAAACCAGGTACATATCACGTGGTTGCAACTTATCGTAGTGGAGACACCAATAATGGAAATAAACTTGCATGGTCAGAAGCAAACAATAAGATTACGGCAGGAAATATAACAACTCCACATACAAAAGTAAATAATGTGCTTTCTGTTGGTACAGTTGAATTTGATATTGTTGTAACAGAAGCAGGCGAGGGAACTCTGATCCTTCAGCCGGTAGACAACAGTGGTGCACCACAGCTTGATAAACTTGAAATTACACCAAAAGATGTTGCACTTGAGTCTTACGATATCACAGCAACAGCAAGTGAAGGTGGAACGATCACAGCAGAAGGTCTTGCAGATGGCAAGGTATCTGTTACAGAAGGTGAAAGTGCTACATTCACGATCACACCGAATGACGGATATCGTGTAGACAGCCTTACAGTAGATGGAACTGCAGTTGACGTTGTAACAGAATATACATTCTCAGACGTAACAGCAAACCATACGATTGCAGTAACATTTGCAAAAGATGCAGTGACAGTTGCAAAGGAAGATCTGCTTGCAGCAATCAATACAGCAAATGAGAAGCTTGCACAGACAGAGGTTTATACAGAGGCATCCCTGGATGCACTCCAGAATGCTGTAAATGAAGCTCAGGCAATCTACGACAAAGCAGACGCAACTCAGACAGAAGTTGACAATGCAAAAGCAAATGTAGAAGCTAAGATTGCAGCCCTGAAAGCAAAAGATGATGATAAGAAGGACGACAGCAATAAGGGTGATGACAAGAAAGACGATAATAACGGATCCAATAATAATGGCGGAAATAACAACGGCAATACAAATGCAGTGAAAGCAGCCAAGACCGGTGATACAGCAAATGTAGCTGGAATGGCGATGCTTTGCCTGGCAGCAGGACTTGTTGCAGTAATGGCAAGGAGAAAAAGAACAAACTAATCAGAAGTGAGTTTTGAATTTCCAATGCAGTAAAAGACAAAATAAAGCACAGCCAACAGAGTTTTATCTCTGATGGCTGTGCTTTATGATATTTGAAAAAGTTTTTATTTCAAAATTGCTTTTCTGTAATGTGACGGTGTTGCATTTACCACGTTCATAAAGACTTTGGAATAATGCTGGGAATCTTTGAAGCCGACCTGAAGGGCAATCTCTGTCAGTGTCAGACTTGTATTCTGCATTAATTCAATGGAACGGTTGATCCGGTAAATGTTAATGTAATTAGAAAGGGTTACCCCCATATAATTCTTGAAGATCTTACTCAGATAGCGGACAGAGATATGCAGCTGTAAGGCGATATCCTCCTGACGGATCTTTTGGGTAAAATGTTCCTGAACGTAATTCAGTGTATAAGCCACGTAACTGTTCTGAAGCTGTGGTTCGGAAAATTCACGCTCTGTTTCTGCATGGTCAAGGATATACAACATCAGGTTCATCAGTGCAACGTTAATATTTGCAGCAGAGAAGAGACTGTTGGATGAAGCATAGAGCGTAATGAGCTTCTGAAGATGTTCATTAATGACCGGATCCGATTCCATTCGGTAATAGAATTGGGCAGAAAAGAGGATCGCGTGCATCAGAGTGATAGGGAAAACTCCCTCATCTTCAAGAACAATCGTGGAAAACATCTCAGGATTAAAGTGAATATGCTGAAATTCACAGTCCGATGTATCATTCAGATAGAAAGAATGGATCACATCCGGGAGCAGCATGATAAACTCACCCTCTGTACAGTGGATGGTTTCCGACTGGATATCCATATAACATTCACCGGAAAGAATCCGATAAATCTCAATATTTGTATGTAAGTGCCGGGCAAAACTATAACCGGCTTTACGATATTCAACAACAGCACCGGACAGAATGGAATCGGACAATGTCATTAATCCAGGTACTTCGTGTTTCTGAATCTTAGTTTCCTCAGAAGGAGGAGTGGAATGTTTATTTATTGACTGAACGGTAGTTTTTTTCTTCATGTGTAAAAAAATCCTCCATAATATAAGCACAAATAATAATCATTAATGTGTATTATAACAGAAATAAAGAAAAAATGTACCGAAAAATACAAAAAGTGTGAATAATTTTTTAAAAAATATAAATAAAATGTGAATCCGAGGTTCTGAATTTGACAAAATAAGCGATTATAAAGATTAAATTGAACAAGCATGATCAAAAGAAAAGCTTTATAATGTAGATAATTGGACACTGGGAGGAGTCTGCCTGAAGAAATACGAAGGCAGAGGAATTTCGTGACAATAAATAAGATACATCAAGAACGTATCAGAAAGGGGTATTTATGAGAAGAAAAATGAAATGGCGGGTACTTGCAAGTGCCTGTGCAGCAGCAATGGCTGTGACGTCTCTGCCGTATATGGCAACGCAGGTCAATGCGGAACCGGTCGCTGCAACGCAGCAGACTGGTGACAATGATCTGAAGCTGTGGTATACAAGTCCGGCAGACATTACCAAGTATTACGAAGGCTGGCAGGAAAAGTCGCTTCCGATCGGTAATGGCGGGATCGGTGGAACAGTATTCGGCGGAATCACCAGAGAACGTATCCAGCTCAATGACAAATCGCTTTGGTCAGGAGGACCAAGCACCAGCAGACCGAACTACAATGGAGGTAACCTGGCGAATAAGGGGAATAACGGATCTACCATGACTCAGATCCACAATTATTTCGCAAACGGAAAGGACAGCTCCGCGATCGAACTTGCCAACAGCAACCTTGTTGGTTTAAGTGATGATGCAGGAATAAACGGATATGGATATTACCTTAGCTGGGGAAATATGTATATCGATTTCAAAAATGTATCATCCAACAGTGATGTAAGCAATTACAGCCGCGACCTGGATCTGAATACAGCCATCGCAGGTGTAAACTATGACAAGGGAAGTACTCATTATTCAAGAGAGAACTTCACAAGTTATCCGGATAATGTCATCGTGACTCATATCACAGCAGACGGATCTGAAAAGATCAGCCTGGATGTGAGTGTAGAACCGGATAATACAAGCGGAGGAGCTTCCAATTCCATCGGAGAGAACGGCTATAAGAGAACATGGAATACAACCGTGTCAGGTGGACGGATCTCCGTCAACGGACAGCTCACAGACAACCAGATGAAATTTTCATCCCAGACCCAGGTTATTACCGACAATGGCGGTACAGTGACAGATGGGGATGGAAAGGTAAGTGTTTCCGGTGCAAGTGAGGTTACGATCATCACTTCCATGGGAACAGATTATAAGGACGAATATCCGAGCTACAGAACAGGTGAGACGGCAGATGAGCTGACAAACCGTGTAAAATGGTATGTGGATCAGGCAAAGGTTAAGACATATGAAGAACTGAAAGAAAATCATGTAAATGATTATCAGAATATCTTCAACCGTGTCGACCTGGATCTGGGACAGACCATTTCAAAAAAGACGACAGATGCACTTCTTTCTGCATATAAGGCAGGAACTGCATCAGAAGCTGAAAGACGTCAGTTGGAAGTCATGCTGTTCCAGTATGGAAGATTTATGACCATCGAGTCTTCCAGAGAGACAAGGACAGATGGAAACGGTTATGTCAGAGAGACACTTCCTTCCAACCTTCAGGGACTGTGGGTCGGAGCGAACAACTCTCCATGGCATTCAGATTACCATATGAATGTAAACTTACAGATGAACTACTGGCCGACATACTCAACGAACATGGCAGAGTGTGCTGAACCACTGGTTGATTATGTGGATGCCCTCAGAGAACCGGGGCGTGTGACCGCAGCGATCTATGCAGGAGTTTCCAGTGCCGATGGTGAGGAAAAAGGATTCATGGCACATACGCAGAACAACCCGTTCGGATGGACCTGCCCTGGATGGAGTTTCAGCTGGGGATGGTCACCGGCAGCAGTACCGTGGATCTTACAGAACTGCTGGTCTTACTATGAGTATACGGGAGATGTTTCTTACCTGAGAGACAATATTTATCCGATGATGAAGGAAGAGGCCAGGTTGTATGATCAGATGCTTGTCCGTGACAGTGATGGAAAGCTGGTATCTTCACCGGCATATTCACCGGAGCATGGACCGGTCACAAGTGGCAATACTTATGAGCAGACGCTGATCTGGCAGTTATACGAGGATACGATCAAAGCAGCGGAGATCCTCGGAACAGATGAAGAACTGGTAGCTACATGGAAAGCAAACCAGGCAGATCTGAAAGGACCGATCGAGGTCGGCGACAGCGGACAGATTAAAGAATGGTATACAGAGACAACCTTTAACCATAATGCAAGTGGAGCAACACTCGGTGAAGGATATAACCACCGTCATATGTCCCACCTTCTCGGACTTTTCCCGGGAGACCTCATTACAGAGGATAATGCAGAATGGTTTGCAGCAGCAAAGGTATCGATGCAGAACCGTACAGATGCAAGTACCGGATGGGGAATGGCACAGAGAATCAACAGCTGGGCAAGACTGGGTGATGGAAATAAAGCTTATCAGATCATCAAGAACCTGTTCAACGGTGGGATCTATGCAAACCTGTTCGACTATCATCAGCCGAGATATTTCCAGATCGATGGTAACTTCGGTTATACATCCGGTGTGGCTGAGATGCTTCTGCAGAGCAATGCAGGATACATCAACCTTCTTCCGGCAGTTCCGGATGACTGGGCTAACGGAAGTGTAAACGGACTGGTTGCACAGGGCAGCTTTGAAGTATCCATGGACTGGGCAGACGGAAATGTAACAACCGCTACGATCCTTTCCAAGAATGGCGGAGAAGCAGTAGTACAGACAAAGAATGCATCTCTTGCAACCGTGGTAGACAGCGACGGAAAGGTAGTCGATGTGACACCTGTAAAAGAAAACCGGATCTCTTTCGCAACAAAAGCCGGAAAGAGCTATACATTAAAAGATATCCCGGCATCCGCTGAGATAGCAGTTCCAACAGGACTGACAGCACTCCGTGCAGACGCTGAGAATGTAGAACTTTCCTGGGATGCCGTAACCGCAGAAGAGGGAAGCAACGTAACATACAATGTATACCGTCAGGTAGCAAATGGTGATGTGATCTGCATTGAGACAGGCTTGACAACGACAACTTATACAGATACAACAGCAGACAAGACACTTGGAACGATGAAGTACCAGGTATCTGCAGTTATAGAAGGAAATGAATCTGAAAAGAGTGCAGCAGTGACTGAGGCAGAGCCGGTTGGAGCAGGCAAGATCGACAATGCAGACGAAAGAATTGCATATGTAGGTGACTGGGGCAACTGGACGCAGGACAAGAATGTAAACTATATGGATACGATCGCGTATCTGCAGAATCCGAATGGCGGCGAGACTGCGACTCTTACATTTAAGGGAACAGGAATCAAAGTGATCGGTTGTACCAATAAGGACAGAGGTAAGATCGAAGTATTGATTGACGGTGTGTCACAGGGAGTTGTTGATACATACAGTGCAAGCACAGTGCGGCAGAAAGAGTACTTCAGCAAAGAAGACCTTACAGCAGGAATCCATACGATCCAGCTGAAAGTACTCAATGAGAAGCAGACAGCAAGCTCCAATACAAAGATCGAGCTGGATGCATTTGAAATCCTGGATTCAACACTGGTAGCACCGACAGGTGTGACAGTAAGCTCTAAGTCCGGAGTGACTACAGTATCAAAAGCGGACAGTACGTTACAGCTGAAAGCAACAGTAGAGCCGGAGGATGCAACAGACAAGACAGTTACATGGAGTACATCCGATGACAGTATCGCAACAGTAGATGCAGACGGACTGGTAACATTCTTAAGCAAGAACGGAACGGTTACGATCACAGCAACCTCCAATGCAGATGCTGCAAAGAGCGGAACGATGGAACTGAAGGTTGCAATTAAACAGGATGTGGCAGATGTCGAGACGATCGTAGAAGACGGTACCGTACCGGCGTCAGGAAACTATGGAACAAAGAACAGTGAGATCAAATGGAGTGGAACGTGGTCTAACTGGGCAGGAGAACAGACAAAACATCATGGCGGAACAAAGACAGAAACCGGAAATGATTCAAGTGCGGCGGGAAGCTATTTTGAATACACGTTCAATGGAACAGGTGTAGAGGTTTATTCTCAGAAGCATGCCAACTTTGCAAGCTTTGATATCTATGTTGATAATGCAAAAATCGATAATTATTCGCTGAATGGTTCAAGCAGCGGAGATAACCAGCAGTTGATCTTCTCAAAGACAGATCTTACAAATGGTGAGCATACGATTAAGTGTGTAGCAGTTGCACGTGATGGAAAATATCAGGTCAACCTGGATTACCTGAAGATCCTTTCACCGGGTGAAGGTGTAACGGTTGATAAGTCAGCACTCCAGACATCGATTGAGACAGGTTCAGCACTTACTAAGTCAGCCTATGAGGAGACGAAATGGAATGCATTTAAAACGGCTTATGATGCAGCGGTTGAGACTATGAATGATGCGGGTGCAGAACAGACTGATGTGGATGCAAAGAAAGCAGCACTGGATGAGGCGATCACAGCACTTGGCACACCGGCAGTTCCTGTAGTAAAAGACCAGACAGGTTCTGCAGTTCTTGTTGAAAGCACAAAGGTTGTGCTGAAATGGGACAAGGTTTCAGGAGCAGCACAGTATCGAGTATCTGATACAGAGAACGGAATCGAGATGACAGTAAGCGGCACAGCCGCAACACTGGAAAACCTGACACCGGGAACAACCTACAACTTCAAGGTATACGCCCTGAGCAATGCAGGTGAGGCATCAGCGAAGGCCATCGAGATCGGCAATGTAACAACAATTGCTGACGGAACAGTAGCAGGTGAGATCGAGTCCATTACAAAAACAGCAGTCAGTGATAATTCTGTAAAACTCACATGGACATTAAAAGAAGGTTCTTCCTTCGCAAGCTATGACGTTTATGTAAACGGTGAGCTGAAAGGCAATACCACAAAGCCAGAGTACACACTCAGTGACCTGAATGACGGTACCTATGTTGTTAAGATCGTTGCAAAGACAGCAACAGGACAGTCAGTGCTTCCGAAACAGTTCTCATTTACGATTGAGAATAACGGTGGTGGTGAGACAACAAAGAATGTACTCAGCGTAACCAATCCGGCAGGAATTTCTGTAGAAGAAGGAACTGCATTTAAGGATCTTGAATTACCGGAGAAAGTAACTGTCACAGTGACAGGAAATCTCAATGAAGAAGCAGCCGTAACATGGGCGAAAGGTGATTATCAGACAACACCGGGAACTTACACATTGGAGGGAACTCTGACAATGGGTGAGAACATGAAGAACCCGGATGGCGTGAAAGCTTCTATCCAGGTAACAGTTACAAAGAAGCAGTATGAGATCAAGTCCGTTGCAAAACTGGATAAGAAAGAAGTTGCGTACGGAACGGCTGTATCAGAACTGAAGCTTCCGACAGAGATAGAAGTAACCTATACAGACAGCACAACCGGAACAGCAGGCGTTACATGGAATACAGACAGTTACGATGGAAATACGGCAGGTGATTATACTCTGGAAGGAATCCTTTCCTTTGCAGATAATATTACAAATCCGAAGAACCTGACAGCTTCTGTAAAAGTAAAAGTTGCGAAGAAGGCAGAAGAGCCGAAGCCGGAACCGAAGAAAGAAATTAAATCCATTGTAAATGCAAAACTGGATGATATTTCTGTAAAAGAAGGAACTCTTGCAGCAGATCTCGGACTTCCGGGACAGGTTGAAGTAGAACTTAAAGACGGAACAACAGCAACCGTTAATGTTGACTGGGATCTGAGTGCTTACAAGTCAGATGTTCCGGGAACTTATACATTGACAGGAAAACTTGTTCTTGGTGATGAGTTTGAAAATCCGGATGGTCTGGAAGTTACTGTTGATGTCAAAGTAACGAAAGTCAAAGGTGACGATGACAAGAAGGACGACAGCAACAAGGATGACAACAAAAATAACGGCAATAAGAATGATGGCAACAGCGGTACAAATACTGGCAACAATACAGGAAATAATACCGCAGGTTCTACATCAGGATCAAATGCCGGAACAACTTCATCCAACAAAGCTGCAAAGACCGGAGATGCTGCTCCACTGATCCTGTGGGGAGCTGCGGCAATGCTGGCAGCAGGTGCAGCCGTTACAGTTGTAACACGCAGACGTAAAAGAAGATAAAGATTCTTTCCGCAAGGTAAGATGAAAGAAAAGAAAATTTGAGAATTTTCTGTAAAAGAAAAGGAGTATCGCGATGTGCGGTACTCCTTTTTTGTCTAAGATTTTTCAGATCACTGGTTCCGCAGAAACTGCTTGCGGTAGGCAGTCGGTGTCATGCCACAGGATTTACGGAAACACTGCGTAAAGTAACTGGAGGAAGAAAATCCACATTGCTGTGCAATCTGTGCAAGACTCATATCGGTGGAAGTCAGCAGTTCCTGACTGGTAAAGATCCGCTTCTGAGTCAGATAATTCATCGGCGAGATTCCATAAGTTTCTGTGAAGGTATGAGAAAAATAGTACTTGTTGATCTGTGCGATCTCTGAGAGCTTATCCAACGTAATATTTTCCCGGAAAGAAGAATCAATATAACGCTTTGCCCGGCTGCATTCCCGGGATTCCATTTTATGGAATGGAAAGATCTCCACAGAAGAGGAAGCGTAGCGGGAAAGATGGACGACCAGAATGTTCAGCAGATTCTGGCAGACCTTTTCGTAATCCTTCTGAGAGTTCTCTGTCTCTTCCAGGATCGTACGGAAATAGAAATCAAGTTGATCTTTCATTTCATCGGAGTGGAACAGAAGATATTCATTTGCATCGTCAATGACAAAATTCAGACCATCTACACCCAGTACGATATATTCCAGCGGATCTTCGAGGCTGGATTTTTCGGTGTGGGTGATATTCGGATTGATCACGATCAGATCGTGTTTTGCGATCGGAAAGGTTTCGTCTTCAACAAGAAAACTGCCGCTTCCTGACAGCACGAAAAAAAGTTCTGTGAAATAATGTGTGTGCGGATAACTGCTCCAGTCCTCTTCGTATTTTGAATAGGTAGAATACAGAAGATGACAGGTGTGGTCATGCCTTAAGGGGGAAGTAAAAGTATGTCGTATATTACCCATAAGTGTCCTCCACAAAATTTAGAAATATTGTCTTGAAAACGATTTCAAGTGGTTATACAACCAATTATGCAAATATTATAAAGAATTTTAGAAGCCGATTCAACAGGATTCGGGAGAGTTTGGCAAAAAAAGAGAACTTTTTTTATCTCCGTGTGTGAAAAAATAACAAAAGAATATGAAAAAACATTTTTTAAGTCATATGATATGGTGGTATTGGAAAATATCCCAAAAAGCAAGATTTATAAAAAAAAAGGCAAAAAGAAAGGTTGAAAAAGAGGGAGAAATAGTATATGATAGACATACCAAGTAAAACTGGAAAAAGTTATAAGGAGGAACTATTTAAATGAAAAAGAAAAAACTTATCAGCCTTGTGCTGGCAGGTACTATGGTTTTCGGACTTGCAGCATGTGGATCCAATGGGGGAGACAAGAAATCTGAAGGAGATTCTTCAGACAGCGATAAGGTAGTAAAGGTTGCAGTAGTTGAGACAGCATACGGTGCAGATATGTGGAACGATGTTGCAGCTGCATTCGAAAAAGAGACAGGTGTTAAGGTTGAACTTACAATCGACAAGAACATCGAGGATGTCATTCAGCCACAGATGAAATCTGGAGAGTATCCGGACGTGATCATGAGAGCTGTTGGTTCTGAGTCAGCTATCACAGAGACATTCATCAAGGACAACAACGTAGAGGAACTTACAGACGTTCTTGATATGACTGTACCGGGTGAGGATGCTAAGGTTGGAGATAAGATCCTTCCAGGATTCACAGAGAACTCCATCGTTAATCCTTACGGAGACGGAAAGACATACCTGATGCCAATGTTCTACTCACCATGTGGACTGTTCTACGATGCAAACCTGTTCAAGACAAAAGGATGGGATGTACCGGAGACATGGGATGACATGTGGGCACTTGCTGACAAGGCAAAAGCTGACGGAATCTCACTCTTCACATATCCTACAACAGGATACTTTGATGCATTCTTCTATGCATTACTGCATGAGACAATGGGATCAGAGGACTTTACAAAGGCTCTGAACTATGCTGAAGGAATCTGGGATACAGACGGAGCTAAGAAGGCATTCGATATCGTTACAAAGCTTGCTACTACTGTTGAGCCTACAACAACAGCAAATGCTAACGACAACGACTTCCGTAACAACCAGCAGCTTGTTCTTGATGACAAAGCTCTGTTCATGCCAAATGGTAACTGGGTAATCGGTGAGATGGCAGATGCTCCGAGAGCAGACGGATTCGAGTGGGGATTCACAGCTCTTCCGGCAGTAGAGAAAGACGGAGAGAGAGCTTCCTATACATTCTTCGAGCAGATCTGGATGCCATCAAGTGCTGAACACAAAGATCTTGGAAAAGAATTTATCGCTTATATGTACTCTGATGCAGCAGCAGATATCTTCGCTAAATCTGGAGCAATCCAGCCAATCGAAGGAATGTCTGACAAGCTTGACGGAGACAACAAACTGTACTACTCAATCTATGATACAGGTGCTGTAGCTGTTATGGATGCATTCGCTACAACAGATCCAGTAGAAGGTGTAACAGTTCGTACAACATTCTTTGATCCGGTTAACTCTCTTGTAACTGGTGACAAGACAGAAGACGACTGGGTAAATCAGATTAAGACAGATAGCGACAAACTTCGTGCTGCTTTAAAATAATCTGAATAAGTTACCGGGAATTTCCTTACAACTATAAAATGATTTGGAAGGAATCTCACAGGTGAGGCAGGCGGTGAAATCTCTTCACCGCCTGTTTTAATGCCGATATCTGCTATGACGGTATGAATAGCCGTTGGATGGCGGCGGTTATTCAATGAAACGGATTTATAGAATTGGAGATGAACCAATGAAAGAAAGAAAAGGCAAGGGGCTGTTTGTATTCTGTTGCCTGGCCCCGGCAGCAATATTATTTATCTTATTTATGATTGTTCCTACGATCGAAATCTTCCGTATTTCCTTATATAAATGGGGCGGATATACAGATAACAAGACATTTGTAGGACTGAGCAACTTTAAATCGTTGTTACAGAATCAGAAGTTCTATCAGGCGTTCCAGAACCAGATTCTTCTGATTGTATTAGTTACGATCATTACATTTGCATTTGCGTTAGTGTTTGCATACATACTTTCAAGAGAAAAAATCAAAGGACAGGGATTCTTCAGAGTAATCTTCTATATCCCGAATATCCTTTCAATCGTAGTTATCAGTGCTATCTTCTCTGCTATCTACAAACCAAATACAGGACTTCTGAATTCCATCATCGGAATCTTCAAGCACAGTGATGATCAGATCCTCTGGCTTGGTGATCAGAAGGTAGTTATTTACAGTATTGTGATCGCCATGGTATGGCAGGCCATTGGATATTACATGGTAATGTATATGGCAAGTATGGCGAACGTATCAGAGAGTCTGTACGAATCTGCCAGCCTTGAAGGAGCAGGTAAGATTTATCAGTTCTTTACAATTACGATTCCGTTGATCTGGACAAACATCAGAACAACACTTACATTCTTCGTAATCAGTACGATCAACATGAGTTTCCTTCTCGTTACAGCAATGACGAGTGGTGGACCGGACGGAGCTTCCAGCGTATTCCTGAGCTATATGTACCAGGAGGCTTATACAAACTCTTCATATGGATATGGTATGGCAATCGGTGTATCAGTATTCCTGTTCTCCTTTGCACTTGCCGGACTGCTGAACGTTGCAACAAAACGTCAGGAAGTAGAAATTTAAGGAAAGGGGAATCGGAATGGAAAAGAATACATCAAAAAAACCGTTTGGCTTTAGTAAACTGATTGTGTATATTTGCCTGATTCTTCTTGCAATTACAATCATCGTGCCGGTAGCATGGGTCTTCCTTGCATCGGTAAAGCAGAATAAGGAATTCTACGGAAATCCGTGGACACTTCCTGAGAAACTTTATTTTCAGAACTTTGTAGATGCCTGGACGAAAGCAGACATGGGATCTTACATCCTGAACTCTGTGATTGTTACAGCACTTGCGATTGCAATGCTGATCGCAGTTGCACTTCCGGCAGCTTATGTACTGTCAAGATTTAAGTTCCGTACATGTAAGTTCTGGAATCTGCTCTTCATGGCAGGACTTTTCATCAACGTAAGTTACATCGTAGTACCGATCTTCCTTATGTTGAACAACTGGGACAAGTCACTCAGACAGATGATCGGAAGAGGCTTCTTCCTAAATAACTTGTTCATATTGGCGGTTGTATATATGGCAACGGCACTTCCGTTCACAATCTACCTGCTGTCAGGATACTTCAGTGGTCTTGCAAAAGACTTCGAGGAAGCAGCTTATGTGGATGGTGCAGGATACTTTACGACAATGGTTAAGATCATCTTCCCGATGGCAAAACCAAGTATCGTAACGATCATTCTTTTCAACTTCCTGTCATTCTGGAATGAGTATGTAATTTCCATGACATTGCTGACAGATGCCAAGTTGAAGACTCTGCCGGTAGGTCTTATGAACCTGATGGCTGCTCAGAAATCAGCAGTTCAGTATGGTCAGATGTACGCAGGACTGGTTATCGTTATGCTTCCTGTTCTGATTCTGTATATGTGTGTACAGAAGACACTTACTCAGGGAATGACTCTGGGTGGATTGAAAGGTTAAGGAGGTATTTACAATGAATGAAAGAACTAAAAAGATTATCACTGCGATTGTTGTTATCGTGATTTTCGTTGTTTGTATCGGCCTTATCATTGTCGGACAGAGAAATATCGGACCAAAGGGTCTTCTTACTGAGATCGTAGGTCTTGCAGGTCTGGTCGGACTGCTGGCATTTTACAACAGCAAATATAAATAATTGTCTACATTGCAGGAAGGATACCTGTGATAAGAAAGCATAAGGAAATCTGCCGATGGCAGATTTCCTTATATAAACTAAAAATCAGAGTATTTAAAGAATAGAAGAGGATAATTCAATGGAGAAATCAAAAGGACTCGTTACAATTCCTACTGACCTGGACGTAGTGCCACAGACACTGGAATTAATGAAGCTTTGGGGTGCTGATGCAATCCGTGATTGCGATGGAACAGATTTCCCTACAGAGCTGAAAGATGCAGATGCAGAAATTTATTCAACATATTATACAACTCGTAAAGATAATGCATGGGCTGAAGCCAATCCGGAAGAAATTCAGCAGATGTATGTTATGACACCTTTCTATACAGCAGAGTCTGAAACTCTTGAAGTGGAAGTAATGAAGGGACTTTACCCGGATATGCTGAAACCGAATACAAGAGATGATATCAAACGTTGGTGGGAAGTAATCGACAGAACAACAGGAGAAGTTGTTCCGACAGATAAATGGGACTACAGTGAAGAGACAGGAAAGGTTACACTTGCTGCTGTTCCGTTCCATGAGTATACAGTAAGTTTCCTTGCTTATATTATGTGGGATCCGGTGCATATGTACAATGCAGTTACAAATGACTGGAAAGATGTTGAGCATCAGATCACATTTGATGTACGTCAGCCAAAGACGCATGAATATACAATGAAGCGTCTTAGAAAGTTTATTGAGGATCATCCGTATGTAAACGTACTTCGTTTTACCACATTCTTCCATCAGTTCACACTGATCTTTGATGAGCTTGCAAGAGAGAAATATGTAGATTGGTATGGATATTCAGCTTCTGTAAGCCCATATATCTTAGAGCAGTTTGAGAAAGAAGTCGGATACAAGTTCCGTGCTGAGTATATTATCGATCAGGGATACTACAACAACCAGTACCGTATTCCGAGCAAAGAGTATCAGGATTTCCAGGCATTCCAGAGAAGAGAAGTTGCCAAGATCGTAAAAGAGATGGTAGACATTACTCATGAGTGTGGAAAGAAAGCCATGATGTTCCTGGGAGATCACTGGATCGGAACAGAGCCGTTCATGGAAGAGTTCAAGACACTTGGACTTGACGCAGTTGTAGGTAGTGTGGGAAATGGTTCTACATTAAGACTGATCAGCGATATTGACGGAGTAAAATATACAGAAGGACGTCTTCTTCCGTATTTCTTCCCGGATGTATTCCATGAGGGTGGAGATCCTGTAAAAGAGGCACGTTATAACTGGGTAACAGCAAGAAGAGCTATCTTAAGAAAGCCAATCGACAGAATCGGATACGGCGGATACTTAAAGCTTGCACTTGACTTCCCGGATTTTATTGATTATGTATCACAGGTATGTGATGAGTTCCGTACACTGTATGATAATGTAAAAGGCACAACACCTTTCTGTGCTAAGAAGGTAGCAGTTCTTAACTGCTGGGGTAAGATGAGAGCATGGGGATGCCACATGGTACATCATGCACTGTATCAGAAGCAGAACTATTCTTATGCAGGAATCATCGAGTCTCTGTCAGGAGCACCGTTTGATGTGAAGTTCATCAGTTTCCAGGATATTCTGGATGACAGCTCCATCTTAGATGACATTGATGTTCTTATCAATGTGGGTGATGCTGATACAGCACATACAGGTGGAGACTGGTGGGTAAATCCACACATCGTTGAGGCTGTCAGAAAGTTTGTTTACAACGGCGGTGGTATCATTGGTGTAGGTGAGCCGACAGGACATCAGTTCCAGGGACGTTTCTTCCAGCTTGCAGATGTATTTGGAGTTGAAGAAGAGCATGGATTTACTCTTGGTTATGATAAATATAACTGGGATGAGCATGAGCATTTCATTCTGGAAGAGACAGAGAGTGTTGATTTCGGTGAGGGCAAGAAGAATATCTATGCACTTGCAGGATCTACAATCCTTGTTCAGAAGGACAAAGAAGTTCAGATGGCTGTTAATGAATATGGGAAAGGACGTGCTGTATATATCAGCGGACTTCCGTATAGCTTTGAGAACAACCGTGTTCTTCATCGTGCGATCATGTGGAGTACTCACAGCGAGGATGAGCTGAAGAAATGGTTCAGCACAAACTACAATGTGGATGTACACGCATATCCGAAGAATAACAAATACTGCGTAGTAAATAATACAGATGATCCGCAGAGTACAACAATCTATCGTGGAGATGGAAGCAGTTTCGATCTTGAGATGGAGCCGAACGGAATCATCTGGTACGAGATCCAGTAATTGAGGATTTGAATTTAATGTGAATTTCGAGAGCTGAAATATCCAAAAGATATAAAAGCGGATCGGAAAGTATAAATCGGAGATAATCCGGGTAATAGAAATGCCGCATACCTGCTGAGTAAATCAGAGGTGTGCGGCATTTACTTTTGGGAGTAAATTTGCTATGATAAGAGCGTTAAGCATGATAGCTGGACGAATCTTTTGCCCGGCATAATTTTTTAAAAAGAAAGGAATAGAGGAATGAAAATCGGAATTGGAAATGACCATTCAGCACTGGAACTGAAAGCAGAGATTATTGAACTTCTGAAAGAGAGGGGACATGAAGTAGTAGATTATGGGACAAATTCACCGGAGAGCTGTGATTATCCCGTTTATGGAGAGAAAGTGGGACGTGCAGTTGCATCAGGAGAAGTTGAAAGAGGAATCCTGATCTGTGGAACGGGTCTTGGTATTTCACTGGCTGCGAACAAAGTAAAAGGGGTTCGTGCGGCCGTATGCAGTGAGCCGTTTACAGCCAAGATGTCCAGAGCTCATAATAACTGCAATATTCTTGCCTTTGGTGCGAGGGTTGTCGGTGCAGAACTGGCTAAGATGATTGTGGAGACATGGCTTGATACAGAGTTTGAGGGTGGCCGTCATCAGAGAAGAGTGGATATGCTGATGGATATTGAAAACCGGAATGAGTAAGGTGTGGGTATGAATGTATACACACTCTCTCAATGGCTTTTATTTTTCTTTTTATACAGTTTTTTTGGATGGATCTGGGAGAGCTGTTATGTATCGCTAAGGGAACACCGATGGGTAAACCGTGGATTTATGCACGGTCCAATGCTCCCACTGTATGGTTCGGGAGCTGTCAGTGTACTGATTATTACGTTGCCGGTGAGAGATAATCTGCCGCTGGTATTCATCATGGGGATGATAGGAGCGACATTGCTGGAATTTTTTACGGGGATGGTCATGGAATCCCTGTTCCATGTCAGATACTGGGATTACAGCCATCTGAAATTCAATGTAAAGGGATATATCTGTCCGGTTGCTTCTCTGTGCTGGGGCGTTTTCTCTATTATGATGGTGAAAGTTGTGCATATTCCGATTGAAGAAGTGATTCTGAAAATTCCGATGGCGATCGCAGACGGACTTGCATTTGTTCTTACGGTTGTGGCTGCGGTGGATTTCACCCAGTCTTTCAACGAGGCAATGGATATGAAGAAGATGCTTGCCCAGTTGGATGAGACGAAAGTTCAGATCCGGAAGCTGCAGGAGCGGATCAGAGAGGCGTCAGAAGACATGTCCGAAAAACTTCGTACAGCAGCAGGAGAGGTGCCTGAAAAGCTTCGCAGTGCAGCAGCAACAGCAGGCGAGATGCCGGGAAGATTGCGTACAGCAGCAGGGGACCGCTCCGAAAAGCTTCGTACAGCAGCAGGGAACCGCTCCGAAAAGTTCCGTACAGCAGCAGGAGATGTACCGGAAAAGCTTCGCCTGGAGCTGGCAGAATTAAAAGAAAATGCGGCAAAAGAACTGCAAAAGATCTTATCCAGATCGGACGAAACTCATGCAGGAGCAATGAAGCAGTTGCGTAGAAACCCGACAGCAGCATCTTCAAGATTTAAAGATGTACTGGAGGAATTAAAGAAATATACGGAAAAAGATAAGTAGGCAGACGGGAGGGTGAAGTCATGACGAAGAAGCAGCGGGCATTAGAAGTGATCGAGAGATTGAAAAAGGAATATCCGGATGCGGATTGTACCCTGGATTATGATGAGGCATGGAAATTGCTGGTCAGCGTCAGGCTTGCCGCACAATGTACCGATGCAAGGGTGAATGTAGTTGTAGAAGGACTTTTTGAAAAGTATCCGAATGTAGCCGCTCTTGCAGATGCAGCGGTGGAGGATATAAAGGAAATTGTCCGCCCCTGTGGACTGGGGGAGAGCAAGGCACGTGATATCAGTGCCTGTATGAAGATGCTGCGAGATGAGTATGGCGGTAAAGTGCCGGAAGATTTTGATGCATTGTTAAAGCTTCCGGGGGTGGGCAGAAAGAGTGCAAATCTCATCATGGGAGATGTATTTGGAAAGCCGGCAATCGTCACAGATACCCATTGTATCCGTCTTGTGAACCGGATCGGTCTTGTAGATGGGATAAAAGAACCTAAAAAGGTGGAGATGGCATTATGGAAGATCATTCCAGCGGAAGAGGGAAGTGATTTCTGTCACAGACTGGTGTGGCATGGAAGGGAAGTCTGCACAGCGAGAACAAAGCCACATTGTGAGCGTTGCTGCCTGGCTGATATCTGTAAAAAGAACGGGGTATAATAGGATCCATGGATCAATGGAATAATAGATAAAGATATCCGAAATGATATACAAAAAAATCCGCAAGGACGAATCTGGAAAGTTCGCTCTGCGGATTTTCTGCTGATAAAGAAAGGCTTCATTACAGTGAATAAACTCCCTCTCGGATACGCTGCAGAATAGATTACAGCTCGATGTAGCTGTTACCTCCTGCACATGCATAATATGCTTTTCTATCCTCTGGTTTTACATAGATCTTAAGATCAGTACTGTCCATGCCTTCTGCCTTGCATTTCTCAAGAATCCGTGCGGCAAGCTCCTCAGCATTGTAGTCAGCTCCCTGATACTGGATGTAAAGATCATATGCTGCAGACGGCTGGGAAACCGGTGCTGTAGTCTCTGCAGCAGGGGCTGCAGTATCTGCCTTAACAGTGGAAACCGTTGCAGCTGTGACTGAAGCCTGGGAAACTGCGGATTCATTCATTCTTTTTAATTTCTTTTTATCAGTTCTTCTGCTCATGATTTTATCCCCTTTTCTTTTTTCGTTCGACGCTTACTATGATGTCGGGGTCAAAAGCCCCCGACTTTGATGCCTACGGATTGCTCCGTGCT
>ERZ836877.1499-NODE-1499-length-35070-cov-14.450436_pt1 | contig 35070 bp, 34 predicted proteins | sample MGYA00519469_ERZ836877 | MGnify/ENA primary metagenome ERZ836877 (study PRJEB31850, sample SAMEA3708809) | human gut metagenome | biome: human gut; feature: human-associated habitat; material: faeces | place: China | collected 2014 ...
GAATGTTTGCGCGATGTCGCTGTATGTCAGTCCATTTGTTCTGCGCCATCATCAGTGTGTGCTTGCTGCGGGCAAGTATCTGTCGCATGGTCTCGCCGTTTGAGTATGTCACCGGAGGCTCGGATCTGTCACGGGCGTTATCCTCCGCAATGAGCCGGCGGCGGATGTCGACACGGATTTCATCAACGGCTTCGTTGTAAACCTGCTGCACATGAAAGCGGTCGTTGACGACGTGGGCGTTATAGAACACCTCGGCGGCGATTAGCATCATTGACGGCGACAGATCGCAGGTCACTTCTTTTACCCTGCGTCTTACCGACTTGCCCATTGCGCCGATGAGTGTGGAGATGATCCCGTCGCTTTTCGTGCCCGGGATTGCAGCGGCAAGGGTGCCCCTGCCGCCGTGACCGTCCTTGTTGGTGAGGAATGTCCAGACTTCGCCGTTGCTCAGACAGGTCTCGTCAAGGCTCATGTGCGGGCCGATGTTGGCGGCATTGAAGTAGAAGCACTCGCCTATATACTTATGTAATAGCATTTCTGTTGATTTTTCATGGCAATCTTAAATGAAAGAGCCATGCGTTAAATAAAATTTTTTCTTTCATAATAGTGGAAGATTAAAAATAATGTTGTAATTTTGTGGTCACAAAAATCAGTCTCTCCACAAGAGATTGATATTTGTTGATCAGGGACGTGTTAAGTACCCGATTTTTTAAATTAAGGTAATCAAACGAGGCGTCCATTTATAGGGAAATCCTCGTTCTTATTAGGGGTCGTTTGTAACTGCTTGAAACTCTGTTCTTTCAGAACTTGGGCGGGATTAATAAAAATTCCTGTAAACTTTGAAATGAGTCATTGTTACTTCCTGAAAGCAGTGAGATGAAATGTAAGAATTGAAGTGCGGAAATCCCAATACCGTTGTCGTACACAATATATAGCATGACCGAAGAATCGTCAAATCGCAGGGTTGTCAAAAACAAGTTCAGCCAGATCAGTTAGTCTATGCTACAGATATAAACCTCTTTACAAGAATACCGTCCTTCAGTACACACATAGATTCTAGTCGATTTTCGCAATTTATAAATAGCGTGTTCCTACCGTACTAAGATCAACGGGAATGGGGATGCTGGAAGTTGACATTCTAAAAGAACTGCTAACATGAAAAGATTTAAGCGTTTATGACAGGAAAGAATATCGGTATGTTTTAGAATTAGAGGCCCGCAATATCTCTCTATTCCAACAAATGCTCTATCCAAGAAGAGCATGATAGATACCGCAAAAGGAGATTAGAAACGTTAATAGAACTTGTTGCATAACCAATCGAAATCGAATCAGAATCAAAACAATGGAGAAGAAATATAGAATAGCTGTCGCAGGAACCGGATATGTCGGTCTTAGCATTGCAACCTTATTGGCTCAACATAATCATGTCACGGCTGTTGATGTAATTAGCACAAAGGTTGATATGATCAATCAACGGAAGTCGCCGATAAAGGATGAATATATTGAAAAATATCTTGCTGAAAAGGCGCTTGATTTAATAGCGACACTTGACGGTGCATCTGCTTACCGGGATGCAGACTTTGTTGTTATAGCAGTTCCGACCAATTATGATCCTGTAAAGAATTTTTTCGACACTCATTGCATTGAGGAAGTGATTGATTTGGTGCTTAGCGTAAATCCTAATGCTATAATGGTTATCAAGTCGACTATTCCAGTAGGATATTGCCGAAACTTGTATGTAAAATATGCGGCCAAGAGCGTAAATCAACTCAATCTTCTTTTCTTCCCTGAGTTTCTGCGTGAAAGCAAGGCTCTTTATGACAATCTTTATTCCTCGCGCATCATCGCCGGCATGCCCAAGATAATAGACCGTCCTGAATTTTCTGAAGAGAATGCAGCAATTTTATCTGTAACGGATATTGAGAAACTCGACAAAGCCGCTCACATTTTCGCAGGATTGCTTAAACAGGGTGCTCTTAAGTCAGATATTCCCACTCTTTACATGGGTCTTAAAGAGGCTGAAGCTGTCAAACTTTTCGCCAATACATATCTTGCGCTCCGCGTCAGCTATTTCAACGAACTCGACACGTATGCCGAACTCAAAGGTCTTGACTCTCGTGCTATTATAGAAGGCATCGGTCTTGACCCACGTATCGGCAGCCACTATAACAATCCTTCATTTGGTTACGGTGGATATTGCCTACCTAAAGATACAAAACAGCTTCTTGCAAACTATGCCGATGTTCCACAGAACATGATGAGCGCCATTGTCGAAAGCAACCGCACTCGCAAGGACTTCATAGCCGATCAGGTGCTAAAGATGGCAGGCTATTACGATTACTCTTCGTTCCAAAGTCAGTTTGATGTCATACTAGAACGCGAATGCGTGATCGGTGTCTACCGCCTAACGATGAAAGCAAATTCGGACAACTTTCGTCAGTCGTCGATTCAAGGTGTGATGAAGCGTGTCAAGGCCAAGGGCGCCAAGGTTATCATATATGAGCCTACACTTGAAAATGGCTCAACCTTTTTTGGCTCGGAGGTAATAAACGACCTCGATGAATTCAAAAGTCTATCTAAGGCAATTATCGCGAACCGAAGTGATCCGGAGCTTTCTGATGTCAGGGAAAAAGTATATACTCGTGATTTGTTTGAGAGAGATTAAGAGTCTGAATTATAGGTCGATGCTTTAAGGAGGTTATATAGTTATTTTAGCAAATGCCATCAGAATCAGAAAATAAAAGAGCCATAAAGAATGCCATAGCGCTTACTCTCAGGATGGTGCTTGTGACAATCGTAGGATTATACACATCCAGAGTGGTCCTGGAGGCACTTGGCGTAGATGATTATGGCATTTATGGTGTTGTCGGAAGTATTCTGTCATTAACTACATTTCTAAATGTAGCCATGGCAGGTGCTACGTCTAGATTCATAACCTATGAATTAGGCACCGGAGATTTTGAAAAGCTTAAGACTATTTTTTCGACTTCATTACAGATTCATATTGTAATAGCACTCGTAGTACTGATATTTGCTGAAAGTGTAGGTTTATGGTTTGTCAATTACAAACTGGTGATTCCTGACGACCGTATTTTTGCAGCCAACATCCTTTATCAACTTTCTGTTCTATCCATGGTTATAAACTTTACTCAAGTACCATATACAGCTGAAATAATGGGGCATGAGAATATGAAAATATACGCATATTTTGAAATTTTCAATACTGCCATGAAGTTGGTTATCGTATATGTTCTTTTATTGACCGAAAACAACAGGTTGATATTATACGGGATTATGACGTTCTTTGTATCATTGGTAATAGCAATGTCTTATAGATATTATTGCTTAAAGCATTATCCCGAGGCTAAATTGCAATGGTCCTTTGATAAACCGCTGGCAAAAATAATGTTAAAATACTCTGGACTGGATCTTTATGGCAATATGTGCTACGGTATTAATAACAATGGAAGGCCCATTTTGCTCAATCTTTTTTTCGGTGTAGTCGCAAATGCTGCGGCCTCTTTATCAGCAACGGTGACAGGTATTGTTTATTCGCTTACTGCTACAATCTCTCAAGCATTCCGCCCTCAAATTATCAAACGATATGCAAATCATGACTTTAAATCCATGGAAGAGATAATGAGAAGGTCTTTACAGTTCACTATTTTGGGCTATTCAATAATCGCAATACCTTTACTCATAAATACTACCCGTATCCTTTATCTTTGGCTTGGACAGATCCCGGAATATACGGCTCAGTTTATGCAAATTACGATTATTTCGACAATAATTGCAATAATCCCACAGGTCAATAATGCTGCCATACATGCAACGGGCGATATCAGGAGAATCTCTTTTATCAATGGCTCGGTTTACCTGCTTTGTTTTGGAGCATCGTATTTGTGGTTAAAATTAGGAGGGCCCGCTGATAGTCCTTATAGATTGTTTGTTTTTACATGTGTGATAATAGCCATTCTTACTTGGTTGTTTATTCATATCCAGATTCCTCAACTACGACTATACCGTCTTATTCCGTCCGCACTTAAGACTCTGTTGTCTGTCACATTGACTGCAATGATAGTCTATTTAATTGATTCAATTTACACATCTTCTGTTGTATATGACATTAAAGATAATTTTCAATCATTAATAGCGATTGGCATTTCTGTCATATCTACAGTATTAATAACCTCGATTTGCGCATTCTCATTTTTGTTTGATTCATATGAAAGACATTATATTATGTCGAGCATTAAATCGAAGATTTATAAAACTGAATAAATGGATGGGACAATAAGATTTAAGGACGCGTTCCAAAACGTAAGAAATCATTTTGGGATAGTAAATGCAATCAATCTCATTGCTCTTCCCAGAATTGCCGCCAGGTTTCCGGGGGCAAATATATCATATAATAATAGGCTTCGAAAGTTTATCCGTGTGATGATAGGGGACATTATAGACAAATATCGGAATGACCCGTTATATCTACCAGATTCAAAGACAAATAGTACTATTTGGTCATTATGGTGGCAGGGAAAGAACAATATGCCTGAAGTCGTGGAATTATGTAGGGAATCTGTTATGCGTAATTCAAGAGGCAATAATGTCATAATATTGAATAAAGACAATTACACGGATTATATAACTCTTCCAACATTCATCGTTGATCGTCAAGAAAAGAAAGAAATTTCCTTATCGCATCTGAGTGATATCATTAGGGTCGGACTCTTATCGATGTATGGAGGTATTTGGCTTGACTCTTGTCTTTGTGCTGTCAAGTCAATCACCCAAACAGATAGAATGAGAATGCCAAGATTTGAGACTAACAGCAGCCCCAATCTTGGTAAATGGTGTTTTGGAGCCATCTCTACACCATCCGGTCACAAACTTATGCGCTATATGTATGATTGCCTTTTGAGATATTGGGAAAAATACGACTCAGCCATTGATTATCTCATGTTTGACAGTATTATGATGATTGCATATGAGGAATTCCCGGATATAAAGGAAGAAATTGATACTTTCCAAATAAGTTCTCCGAATTTGCACGAAACACGATACTCTTTTTCAGAAATAGTGAATAAAAAACAGTTTAATAAGATAATTCATGATAATAGTCTTTTATCACTTACCTGGAGGATCAATTACCCAAAAGCTATAGGGGCTTCGGAAACTTATTATGGAGCGCTATGCAAATTAGTTTATGGAAAATGAATCTGAAAGGAATAATAAGTAAATTATATCGCTTAGTTCATCCCGTCCGCAATATAGGAATCGGAAATACCATTGAAATTTTTTCCAAGATCAAAGGCGTTTCAATAGATGTGAACGGAAATAATAATTTACTCTGGATTGGATCCGACTGTATTGTTAACCAATGCAGTATTTCCATAAATGGAGATAATAATGTCCTCATAATAGAGGACAAGGCCAGGATTCTCGGAGGTGCCCACATTATTATGGATGGTAATGCGATGATAAAAATTGGAGCAAATGCAGGTGTAAGAAAAGTCGATTTTTTGGCAAAAGATGCAAAGATAGAGATTGGTGAATTATGTATGTTTTCCAATAACATTATAGTGAGGACCCATGATTCGCATAAGGTAATTGATTCCAAAAGTGGTGGAATCGTAAATAAGCCTAAGGATGTAGTATTGGGACGACATGTGTGGATTGGACAGAATGTTACAATTCTCAAAGGATGCCATATTGGTGATAACTCCATTCTCGCATTAGGGGCAACTGTCACTAAAAGTTGTCCGCCAAATTGTATAATGGCTGGATCTCCTGCAAAAATTGTTAAAACAGAAGTCACATGGGATTATTAAATTCTTTCCGGATAGGTTTGCGTCATTGGCTGTCAGGACGAAGCTTAGTCAGGATTATAGGCACCGGATATTTTAAGTCAGATTCATCAGCTTGTATCTCGAGATCAAAAATTTATATCTATCCAGGGGCATCACTGATAATAGGAAAAAACTGCAATATCAAAGGTGTGACAATTTCTGTAACGAAGGGATGTTGTCACATAGATAATTACACTATTATAGATGGTTCTCTTTTATCCATTGATAAAGGAGAACTAAAAATCGGTCATCACAGCAAGATCTCATGTAAGCGTATATGGATAAGATTTGGCGGTACTCTAACCATAGGTGACTATACCAATATTAATGAAGGTTCAGAATTGAGGTGTGATGAATTCTTGAGTATAGGGTCTTATAATCAAATATCATATAACGTTAGGATATGGGATACAAACACACATTCAAAACTCTCCAAAGAACAGCGCAGAAATATTACGGAAGCACGTTTTCCGTATTTTGGATTTGAAGAATCCCAACCTGATACAGCCCCCGTTAAAATCGGCGACGATTGTTGGATTGGAGAAAAAGCCGCAATTATGAAAGGCAGTTGCATAGGTGACGGTTCCATCATAGGTTTTGACACATTAATTTGCGGTAAGGAGATTCCATCCGAATGTCGAGTTGTTAACGAGCGGCCGTTAAAGATCTCCAATATAAATTAATCCTACGAAAAACTCTGTGGAATGTTTTTTTCGATTATAATACCTGTATATAACGTAGAAAAGTTTGTAGAGAGAGGGTTGCGTTGCATTTACGAACAGACTTTCCCTGACTATGAGGTTATTCTTGTTGATGACGGAAGTACGGACAAGAGCCCGAAAATGTGTGATGTGGCAACTGAGGTCGATAAGCGTATTCGGGTGATCCATTGCAAAAACCAAGGATCAGGACCTGCGAGAAACAAGGGAATTGAATCTGCCATTGGAGAATATCTGTTATTTTTTGATATAGATGATATACTGTCGAAAAATGCACTTGAAGTAATTTATGAGAAATTAAATCAGCATAAACAGCCTCAATTACTTGTGTTCTCTTATCGGGAACATGATGTGACATATAAAACTACAAAAGATTACGTATTTAAAAGGAATTTCTTCAAATCGAACAAAGAACTCCGTGAAAAGTATGTCGATGAGCTATCTGGTGTAAGGTTCAATAATGGATTCGTTTGGAATAAGGCATATAAGCGAAGTTTTGTAATAGATAATAATCTCCGGTTCGAAGCACTTAAAATCCAGCAGGACGAGGTGTTCAATATAGAGATATACAAGAAGGCAAATATGGTTGCCGTTATTTCTGAAATTCTCTATGAATATTATGTTTATGCAAGCGGTAACACACGTTCCCGTTTTATTCCAGAGCGACTGGCTATCTACAGGCGTGTCCGAGATGCATTCCTTTCTTTAGTAGAACAATGGCAACTGAATGATGGCAGGTTAACAAAGTATATACATAGTAGATTTATCAGCAGTGTAATTACGTACCTCAATTATAACCTGTATCATCCTGAAAATAGTATACCTTCGGAATGCAAGCGATCAGAGTTACGCAGTGTCATAAAATCCGATGATGTTATCGCTTCCTTTTCATATCTAAACAGTGGAGATATAGCCGGGCGTAAAATAGTAAGCATATCGTATTATTATTCGCTGAAATTTAAATCGTCGGGACTATATTTGGCAACGCGAAAGGTAGATCTAATGATAAGAGAATTATATAAGGGCGTCAATGCAATTACGTGTAAATGACTAAGCCACGCATTATCATACTGATGCATTATATGGAGCTGGGCGGTGCTGAGATGGCGCTTCTCGGGTTGTTAGGTGCACTTGACCCAGCTAAGGTTGATGTTGATTTATTTATCTACAGCCATCAGGGTCCGTTGATGAAATACATTCCGAAGCATATCAATCTTTTGCCGGAAATCAAGGCTTATTCTGTGATTGAGAAACCCATGAGCGAGGCATTGCGAGGCGGCCATCTCGGTATAGTTGCAGGAAGAATGTTGGCTAAATGCCAGTGCCGACACTATCGCCGAAAGCACCCTGCCGAAGGCGATGACGGAGCGATTATGCAGTATGTAGGAGATTGCGTTACACCTTGGTTGCCAATGATAAATCCTTCGGTTGAATACGACCTTTGCATCAGTTTTCTGACCCCGCACAATATAGGCCGCGACCGGGTGAGGGCTAAGAAGCGTCTGGCGTGGATTCATACGGATTATAGCACGGTAAGCATCAATGTCGAGAAGGAGTTGCCTGTGTGGGGAGCATACGATGCAATCGCTTCGATTTCCGATGATGTCACCCGCTCGTTTGTATCAAAATTTCCATCGCTTGAATCCAGAATTGTACCTATTGAAAACATTCTTCCGAAAGCCTATGTGAACTCCAGAGCTGATGAGTTTGATGCCAAATTGGAAATGCGTGTTCCGGGGGGGGGTAACACTCTTATCCATAGGGAGATATGTTTATCAAAAGAACTTTGACAATATACCGAAAATTTGCCGTGAACTTATGAATCTGCTATCTATAGGTCGCTTTTGCACCGCAAAGAATTATGATAATGTCCCGGATATCAGCCGTCGTATGATTGACGGTGGCGTTCGAGACTTGAAATGGTATATTATCGGCTATGGTGGTGACGAGGCTTTGATCCGTCAAAAAATATCCGAGGCGGGAATGGAAGAGCATGTGATACTGCTCGGAAAGAAGGATAATCCATACCCGTATATCAAAGCCTGCGACATTTATGTGCAGCCGTCACGCTACGAAGGCAAATCCGTCACTGTACGCGAAGCACAGATGCTATGCAAGCCCGTGGCAGTAACGGCTTATGCTACTGCCGCTTCGCAGATCCGCGACGGCATTGACGGCGTAATTGTGCCACTTGACAACGAGGGATGCGCCCGAGGTCTGGCCGACTTCATCGCCGACAAAGCCCTTCAGCAGCGCATAGTCGAATATCTCCGCATCCACGACTTTGCAAACGCCTCGGAAGTCGAAAAAATCTATGATTTGTTAAAATGATTCCCAAGAAAATACATTACTGCTGGTTCGGGCGTAATCCTCTGCCCGAGTCTGCACAGAAATGCATAACGTCGTGGCGGAAATATCTGCCCGACTATGAAATAATTGAGTGGAACGAAGATAACTTCAATGTAAATTCCATTCCTTATACAGCACAGGCTTATGCGGCTAAGAAATACGCATTTGTGAGCGACTACGCCCGCTTCAAGATTCTCTATGATCATGGCGGCCTTTACTTCGACACAGATGTCGAAGTGATTCGTCCGATGGATGATATAATTGCCTGCGGTCCCTTTATGGGTTTTGAGATAGCCCCGAGTTGTAAAAAGCCATTTGGTGCTGTTAATCCAGGAGTCGGAATCGGGGCGGAGAAAAGGATGAATTTGTATAAATCAATCCTTAATTATTATTCGCAGTTATCTTTCATTCAGACTGATGGAAGTTACAATATGACGGATGCTGTTGTAAATATCACGACACGAGAGCTTGTAAAGGTTGGCTTACAGAATATTCCGGGAATCCAAAAAGTTGCCGGTATAATGATTTATCCGGCTGATTATTTCAATCCGTTTGACGATGCAACCGGTCAGCTTAATAAAACCGAAAACACCTACACCATCCACTGGTTCAGCAAAACCTGGCTAAATGTCAGTCCGTGGCGTCAATATATTTCACGCTTTGCACATCGTATATTCGGAGTAAATACATTTTCAAAATTACGCAAATTAATCGGAAAATAATGCCGGCATATCTTTACAGTATAATTTTTCTGTATTCGGTAATTATCCTGACTGTTGTATCCTTAACAACAGTCCCGAAAAGTTATGGTGCGATTAAGCGTGGAGTAAATGATTTTATGCCTGCGTTGTTAATATGTGCTGTTTATGCGTTATGGATAGGTAATCGCCCGCTTTCAGGTCGTTATTTTGGAGACACTTCGAATTATGCGTGGACATTCAATCTGATGAAGGACGGACTTAATATTCCGTCTATGGATGGTGAATGGCTTTGGAATAAATTAATGTATACTTGTTCTCAAAGCTTGGATGTAAGTGAGTTCTTTACTTTGGTTGATATCTGTTATTTTGGATTCACTCTTTGGGCCTGCAGACGTTTGACACCAAACAATGTGCTGGTGTCTTTGCTATTCTGTTTGGGGGCATTCTCTTTTTTTTCTTATGGGACGAATGGTATTCGTAATGGTTTGGCATGCAGCTTGATATTGCTATATTTATCATATTTGACCGGAACCAAGAAGGATAAATTAATCGCTGCGGCAATTGCTTTCTTTGCTTTTAATATTCATCATTCTACAGTATTGCCAATTCTGATGTCAGTCATCTCACTATTTTTTATCCGCTCTTTTAAGGTGGCCTATACATTCTGGATACTATCAATTTTAGTAAGCCTCTTAGCTGGTGGTGCGGTCACTTCATTCTTTGCTTCTCTTGGCTTTGATGAACGTGTGTCTTACCTACAGACCACAATGGATAGTGATACATTCAGTCACACCGGATTTCGCTGGGATTTCCTTATTTACAGCATGATGCCTATTATATTGGGCTACTATATCATATATAAGCGAAGAATAAGAAATGGCATATATGAGGTTTTACTGAATACCTATACTTTGTCCAATGCTTTCTGGGTGATGGTAATCAGGGCTAACTATTCAAACCGTTTCGCCTATCTTTCCTGGTTCATGTATCCGATAGTCCTTGCATATCCTTTGCTCAAAGTTGATGTATGGGGAGATTTGCAAGGAAATAGACTTAAAAAGATAATGCTTGCACAAGTCGGCTTCACCTGGTTTATGTATACAATTTATTGATGATGAAAACTTTGACAATATTCACGCCGGCCTATAACCGAGCCCATACAATAGGGCGGACATACGAGAGCCTGCTTCGGCAGACATGTAAGGACTTTGAATGGCTCGTAATTGACGATGGTTCCACAGATAATACTCGTGAACTCGTCGAAAGCTGGATTAAGGAGGATAAGATACCTATCCGATACATTTGTCAGGACAACCAGGGCATGCATGGTGCCCACAATACGGCATACCGCAATATTTCGACAGAGCTGAACACATGTATAGACTCCGATGACTTCATGCCCGATGAGGCGGTCGAGAAAATAATCAGATTTTGGAAAGAACATGGCTCTGACAAATATGCAGGTATTGTAGGTCTTGACCAAACAGAAGATGGAAAGATTATAGGGGCTCCATTCCCTGAGTCGCTTAAAGAAACGACATTGCAGGGTTATTACGCCAATGGCGGACGCGGAGATAAAAAACTGGTTTATAGGACCGATGTGATTAAACGCTATCCCGAATACCCTCTATTTGAAGGTGAACGATATGTAGGTCTCGCGTATAAATACATGCTGATTGACCAAGACTATACGTTGCTGACCCTTAACGAGCCGCTCGTTACTGTGGAGTATCAGGCTGACGGTTCGAGCTATAATATGTATAGCCAGTACTGGCGCAACCCCAAAGGCTTTTCGTTCTTTCGCAAAACGGAGATGGTCTACGCCCCGACTTTTAGACGCCGGTTCATTTCATGCATCCATTATGTAGCGAGTTCTATCATTGCCCGAAATGGTAAATTTCTATTGGAATCTCCTAAGAAAGGCTTGACTTTGTTGGCAATGCCGATAGGTTTTGCATGGTATCTCAGGATTCGTGCAAAAGTTAAAAACAAAGCAAAAATGAACTTCCGATGAAAAAAATTCTGCAACAGGATTTGTTCCGTTATATTGGGAACGGCAATCAAAAATTCATTAATAGATTGCGCTATATTTTATTTACTCCGGGATTTCAATACATCTATTGCTTTCGTCACGCCAGTTCATCTCGCAATCCAATATCAAGATTTATTTGGAAAATATTACTTCGCAGGTGTATGTTTCACACAGGTATTCAGATACCGGCTTCAACGGAAATCGGGCCGGGCTTTAGAATCAGCCATTTTGGAAACATAGTGGTTAATCCCGCCGCAAAAATAGGCAAGAATTTCAGTATTGCCCAAGGTGCGCTGATTGGGAGCGCGGATGGGAAACACAAGGGCGTCCCGGTTATCGGTGACAACGTCATCATGAGTGCAAATTCAGTGGTTATTGGCGGTATCAATGTCGGTGACTTTGTAATGATAGCTCCGGGCGCATTTGTTAACTTTGACGTACCCGCTCACTCGATAGTGATCGGAAATCCAGGCCGAATTATCCCTTCTGACCATCCTACCGACAAATACAACATCTATAAGGTATGAAAATTCTTCATGTCATAACCTCGCTCCGCACAGGTGGTGCGGAGAAACTTATGGTTGATTTGCTCCCGAGGCTGAGGCAACACGGGCATGATGTAGAACTGTTGCTTTTTGATGGAACGGATACGCCATTCCGTCGTGCGGCTGAATCAACCGGCATAAGGGTGATGGATCTTGGCAAAGGAGGATCGGTCTATTCGCCGGCCAGATTCTTTAAATTGTTGCCTTATCTGAGAAAATATGATGTGGTGCACACCCACAACACCGCTCCGCAGTTGTTCGCTGCCATAGGCAGCGTGTTATGCTCGGTGGTGCTGTGTACCACCGAGCATAACACCTCCAACCGCCGTCGCCGTTGGAGATGGTACACCCCGGTAGACCGCTGGATGTATAACCGTTATAAACAAGTCATCTGTATTTCAGCCAAGGCTGAAGAGAATTTACGGCAATATATCGGCCACTCTCGCGCTGAGATTATGACTATCAATAACGGCGTCGACGTCGAGCGCTATGCTTTAGCTATTCCGTCGACCGAATTGGAAGCCATAGCCCCGGGGAGCCGCAAAATAATAATGGTCGCAGGTTTCCGTTGGGAAAAGGATCAGGACACATTAATAAAGTCGCTCAACGAATTGCCACAACGATTCCACCTATTTCTGGTGGGTGACGGTGTTCGTCGTCCTGAACTCGAAGCCATTGTCATGGATGAAAACCTTGCCAACCGTGTCCACTTTCTGGGACTGCGGATTGATGTTCCCCAGTTGCTCCATGCCGCAGACTTTGTTGTCATGTCCTCCCATTTCGAAGGTCTGTCGCTCTCGTCTGTAGAGGGTATGAGCGTAGGCAAGCCGTTCCTGGCTTCAGACGTTGACGGCCTCCGCGAAGTCGTCTGTGGAGCAGGTATACTATTCCCACACCAAAGCGCAGAAACACTTGCCCGCGAGATAATGGCTCTCGAAAATTCCCCGGAAGAATACCGATCTGTTGCAGACGCTTGTCGCCAACGAGCCTCACAGTTCGACATCTCAAAAATGGCCGAAGGATACTCAGAACTCTATCAATCACTATGACACGCCGGCAATCACAGATGATGAAGGGGATTGCAATACTCCTGATGCTTTTCCTTCATCTTTTCAATCAGGAGGATAATGTGGCTTTGTGTCACAATCTGTTGTTTGTGGATGGTATGCCCCTTGTGCTAATCCTCAGTCGTGCGGCAAACCCTGTGGCGTTCTTCCTTATCATAGGTGGCTACGGACTCTACAGGGTTTATGAGAAAGGTGACAAACACCGTTGGTCGAGGCTTGCGAAACTGATGATTCATTACTGGATTATACTTCTAATTTTCGTAACAATCGGTCACTTCATGTATCCGACAACTTATCCCGGTTCGTACTTAAAGATTCTGAGCAACGTTACCGGCTATGAGACAACATATAACGGCGAGATGTGGTTCCTGCTTCCCTATGTAATATTGTCGGCTTGTTCAAAACCACTCTTCGATTTCCTGCAACAGTTTCGGGCATGGATGGTTGTTTGTGTCACCCTTGTCATACATCTTGGAACGAGCTTTTGTATAAGTCGTTACGGAGCCTCGTTCCTCTATTCAAATTACTGGGCTTACGACCCGCTTCTTGTACTACACCTGCTTTTCAACTTCTGCCTCGGAGCTATGGCTGCAAGGAGTAACTTTTTCGAGAAGCTAAAAGCTTCTGTGGTAAAAATGCGGAATATCAACATTATATTGTGGGGGGGGTATTTGTTTTGATATCAACAAGTTGCGTGTTCGGATATAACTTTTTCTATGCCTTCGGCATTATTACTTGTCTGTTGCTAATCAAGATGCCTGATTGGCTGATTACAACCCTAGTTAAACTTGGTGATCAATCCATGAACATGTGGATGATACACTCCTGGTTTTGCTACTATCTCATTCACGATTTCATATATTCCTTTAAATACCCTTTAGTGATATTCGCCGTGCTTATTGCCATCAGCTACGTTTCTTCGATTGTCATCAACAAGATAACTTTACCTGTAGAGCAATTAATCATGCCAAAACGCGAAGCTCTCAAAAAACCGATTTTATAGTTATTCATATTAAATGAAACCTAAAATAATAAGAGCATGTACTGTGTCAAATTCGATATCATTTGTAGCCGGAATGATTCCCGATTTGACAAAGGTGTATGATGTTTGTATTTTATCATCGCCTGGAGAATACTGGAACTGTCTTGATCGATACGGTAGCCGCGTCAGACGTATCGAAGTCGCCATGGAGCGACACATATCCCCTTTACGCGATGTTAAAGCCTTGGTGAAGCTTATCCGCGTATTCCGTCGCGAGAAACCAATAATGGTGCACTCCATGACGCCTAAAGCTGGATTGCTCTCGATGGTGGCGGCGTGGGTGTGTCGTATTCCAGTTCGTGTTCATACCTTTACCGGCCTTGTTTTTCCGACAGCTACAGGGTTAACACGAAAAATCTTAATTCTTACTGACCGCATCACATGCGCCTGCGCTACCCACATCATACCGGAAGGAGAAGGCGTAAAGCGAGATTTGCTTGAAAATGGTATAACCGATAAGCCTATAAAAGTCTTAGGACATGGAAGTTGTCAAGGTATTAATCTTGATTATTTCAGTAGACATCTTGATCTAATGTCCAAGACTCGATACAATCGTGTTGATGGAATATTTACATTTATAGCTATAGGAAGAGTTGTTGGCGATAAAGGTATTAATGAATTAGTTGCAGCGTTTAAGCGATTAAATATAGAGTTACAAAATACACGACTTTTACTCGTTGGAAGATTTGAACCAGATCTGGATCCCATATTACAAGAGACCAAAAGAGAAATCATGGAAAACCCTGCAATAGAAGCTGTAGGGCACCAAAAGGATATTCGTACATGGCTTTTAGCCTCTGATTGCGCTGTTTTAGCGAGTTATCGGGAGGGTTTCCCCAATGTTGTTATTGAAGCAGGAGCTATGGGCCTACCGCAGATAGTAACCAACATTAATGGAGCAAACGAAATTATCAAAGAAGGCATTAATGGCACAATAATCCCTTCTAAAAGTTACGAAGCTCTTTATGATGCAATGAAGCGAATGGTACTTGATACAGAATGGAGAGAAACGATGGCAAAAAATGCCCGCGAGCTGATTTCTTCCCGTTACGAAGATAAGTTTGTTCGCCATTGTCTTTATGAATTCTATGATGAAATATTAGGTGATAAACCAATCAAATGACAAACTATGTATAGACATTATTTCAAAAGGCTTCTAGATTTTACACTGACATTTATCGGTCTTGTATTTATTTCCCCGATTATTCTTATTCTTTGCATACTTGTAAGAGTCAAATTAGGTTCCCCTATCTTTTTTCGTCAGTTACGTATCGGCAAGAATGATCGGCCGTTCATGATGATAAAGTTCCGGACGATGACAGATGCACGAGATAAAAATGGAGATATGTTGCCCGACACTGAGCGTTTTACTAAGTTCGGCGATTTTCTTCGTAATAGCAGCCTTGATGAGTTGCCTGAGTTGATTAACGTACTAAAGGGCGATATGTCTCTAATTGGTCCTCGCCCACTTTATCCAATCTATCTTCCTTATTATACCAAAGAGGAATCTCGTCGCCATGATGTGCGGGGGGGCATCACGGGTTTGGCGCAAATTAATGGACGGGCTCTTTGCCGCTGGAAAGACCGCTTTGCATACGATGTGAAATATGTTGATGAATTGTCGTTTTCAAACGACATTAAGATACTTTGGCATACTATCTTTAAAGTGGCGGCAAAAGATGATATTGGAGTACCATCTGTAACCGACGAGGGTGGCTTACATGTCATACGTGAGATACAACAACCTGAAAAGATCGAATTTGTAAACAGTATTCTCGCTGATACTAAAAAATGATGGGTGTTAAAAATTGGGAGGTAGGAAGCACTTGGTATGCACGTAACTTTGTATCCGAAAGGATGTCTGGTAATCTCATATATCCATTTGTGAATGGGGAAAAAATTACTTTTCTATCAACATGCCGAAGTGCGATTTCCCTTATATTACGAAATATTAGAAATGGCAAACGTGTCCTTGTTCCATCATTTACATGTCATAGTGTTATTATTCCGTTTACAGACGCCGATTATGAAGTCCAATGCTATCCACTAACGGAAAACTTGGAGATTGACCTTGATGGCTTTTCTAATCTTGTTGACAATTTTCATCCAGATATCATACTTATACATGGCTATTTTGGATTCGATACTTTGTTCATGGCATCCGAATATCTTACGTGGTGTCGAGAGAGAGGTATAAAAATAATCGAGGACATGACACAAACCATGTTCTCTCGCTTCAAGCGCCCTTATGCGGATTATACAATAGGTAGTATCCGTAAATGGATGCCTGTTCCCGACGGAGCATTCCTATCTGGTATTGAAATCAAGGAACTACGTGAGGATACAAAGTTGGCTAACGCGAAAATAAGCGCTATGCAGGCCAAGTATAACTATATATATTATGACATAGGGAAAAAAGAGGATTTTTTGCCTGATTTTTCAATGGCGGAGCATATACTTGATTCAAGGACCGAACCATATGCCATTTCTCGGTTCACGTTATCCGCTTTGACCGCTTTAGATGCAAGGGCATTTGGCGAGATCCGTAGAAACAATTACAATTATCTTGCTAAAAGATTGTCAAAGCGTCCAGAAATATCTGTCATCTTTCCCAATGCTTCTTGTAATGATGTGCCGTTCCTGCTCCCACTTTATATTGGAGAAAAGAGAATAGACTTCCAATCATATATGGCTAAACACAATGTTTACCCGACAATAATCTGGTCGTGCCCTGAAGAACTAAAAAAAATCATAGATCCTGTCACACGCAAGATTTATGAGCGTATTTTATGTTTTCATGTCGACCAACGTTATAACAGGGACGATATGAAAAAAGTAGCTGATATAGTAGATTCATATTTCGAACGATAAACAATGATGAACAACAACCGATTGATGATACTTGGAACAAACGAGTATCAGAACCCTCTTATAATCCGCGCAAAGGAACTGGGTTATGAAACGCATGTGTTCGGCTGGCCTCATGGTGAAATAGGAGAAACCACTGCCGATGTTTACCACCCTGTAAATATTCTTGATTACGACATGTTGTGGGACGAGTGTCGCAAACTCAACCCATGTGGTGTGGTTTCTGTGTGTTCCGAACTTGCAATGCACCCTATGAATTATTTGCTTCGTAAAATCGGAATACCTTGTAACTCATTGGAAACTGAAACTATCACAACCAATAAGTATCTTATGCGAAAGTCAATGAAAGAAGGTGGTGTCGACAGCCCCAATTTTATTCTTGTGAAAAAAGGTGAAAGTATTGGAGATGTCAAAGATAGAATTGCCAATTTCTCATTCCCGCTTATCATCAAGCCTTGTGACTTAAGTTCAAGCCGAGGCGTATATAAGATAGAGTCACTAAAAGACCTCAGAGAAGGCATTGATTATTCAATGAAATGGTCTAAAACAGGAGAAGCCATTCTTGAAGAATTTATCGATGGCCCTGAATATAGTGGAGAAAGTATTGCCTATCGGGGGCAGTATAAGCTTTTGGCTATAACAGAGAAATCAACAACCGGGGCTCCACATTTTGTAGAGACAGGTCACAGACAACCTGCGATACTTTCTGAAGAAATTATAACGAAGGTTGAGCAGACTCTTTTCAAAGCGTTTAAATCGCTGAATATCGAGTATGGAGCAATTCATCCAGAATTTAGGATTACCCCGGATGGTCGAATACTATTTATGGAGATAGCCACACGTATGGGAGGTGACTGTATCGGAACGGATTTGGTGCCGCTTTCTTCTGGTTATGACTTCATGGGCATGGTGATAGACATCTGTTGCGGAAGAGCTCCGTCATTCAAAAAAATTCGCATTCCTATGATTGCTAGAAATAATTATATAATGACTTATGAAGATCTTGATAAATTCAAACGTTTGAAATCAACTGAGCCTCAAAAAATATGGAGACATAGCGAAATTAAACCAATTCCAGATTCTCCAATCTTAAAGAGTTCTGACCGTGCTGGATACTATATTACCGTCGAATAATCAATAAACCAATTTATTATGTCTAAAACGATATTAGTGACGGGCATAGGCGGTCTAACGCCACGCTCCATTACAAGAATTATTCGTGAGAATCATCCTGACTATCATATAATCGGGATTGATGCCAATAAAAAAGCTGTGGGATTCTTTATGAAGGGACTCATAGACGAACATTATATATGCCCACGATGTGACTCGCCAGACTATTTCCCGTTCATAGAGGAACTTACCATAGATAGAGGCATAGACTATGCATTTGTTCAGCCTGAAAGTGAGATTGTAAAATGGGGCGAGTACTATGAAAAAAATGGTAAGTTCCCATGTCCTGTATTTATGGGTTGCAAGACCTTATCCGAGTCGCTTCGTGACAAATCAATAATGTCCGAGTTGCTCAAGGGCACTGATTTTATTCCGAAAACGATAAAGATCAGCCAGAAAAATCCGCGCTATGAAGATGTAGAACGAGAAATCGGTTTCCCTTGTTGGATTCGCGCCACTGAAGGCACTGGCGGTCTCGGCTCATTGAAACTTGAAGATATGGATAGTTATAAAAGCTGGCTGTTTATCAATAGATCTATTCCTGAATTTACTGTAAGTGAATTTCTTACTGGACGCCATCTTGCAAACGAAATGCTATACTACAATAATGAGTATGTGAAGGGGGCCGCCCTTGAGTGTGCTGAATATGTTATGGCTAATACCGCTCCGTCAAAAGTTACGGGTAACACAGCTTTTGGACGTTTTCTTAATGAAGATAGGATTAATCATTTCTGCGACGACTGCATAAAATATCTCTGCGATAAACTTGGAGTACCGGCTCATGGCATTTTATCATTTGACTTAAAGGAAGACAAAAACGGTAACATGAAAGTTACAGAAGTGAACATCCGTCACATGGCTTATGCCGGCGTTATGGCACATGTCGGTTTCGATCTTATTGAAGATACCATCAAAATAATGGAATACGGAAATGCTGATCGAATTGAACGCGCTCCCTTCTATCATTATGACAAACCGTATGTGTTCCTGCGAGATGTTGATATAGAACCAATAATCCTTGATGGGGAGAGCAATTTTGACAATTAATATGGTAAAAGAACGTATACTTCTTTGTCTGGCTCACATGAGCGGCAAGGAACAGGAATTTATTAAGGAGGCGTTTGACCAGAACTGGGTGGTGCCTCTGGGACCCAATGTTAACGGCTTTGAGAAGGATATTGAGGCGTTTGTCAATAAGCGTGTCGATGCTGAGCCGCTGCACAAGAGGGTGGTGGCACTGTCGGCCGGTACGGCTGCGGTGCATCTGGCTCTGATCGCCTGCGGTGTGGGACCGGGGGATGAGGTGCTGGTGCAGTCGTTCACATTCTGCGCTTCAAGCCATCCTGTGACTTATCTTGGAGCCACTCCGGTGTTCATTGACTCGGAACCGGGGTCTTGGAATATGGATCCCGAATTGCTTGAAGAGGCCATTAAGGACCGTATTGCCCAAACCGGTAAGAAACCGAAGGCTATCATTCCCGTGGCTCTCTATGGCATGCCATACAAGATTGACCGCATCATGGAGATTGCCAACCGTTATGAGATCCCGGTCATAGAGGATGCTGCCGAAGGCTTCGGTTCGCGATTCAACGGGCAGGTTCTCGGCACGTTCGGCAAGTATGGTGTACTGTCGTTCAACGGCAATAAAATGATTACAACTTCCGGCGGCGGGGCTCTTATCTGCCCTGACGAGGAGGCTTGGCGCAAGGTGATGTGGTATGCTACTCAGGCTCGCGAGTCTTATCCTTATTATCAGCACGAGTCTATCGGATACAATTACCGCATGTCGAATATCTGTGCCGGTATAGGTCGAGGTCAGATGACAGTCGTTGACGAGCACATCGCTCATCACCGCCATGTGCAGGCTCTTTATGAGGAATTTTTGAAAGACGTGAATGGAATAACGATGCACACCAATCCTAATCAGGAGTATGACTCAAACTTCTGGCTTTGTACAGCTACACTCGATCCTGATCTGAGAATCAATGGTCAAGAGAACGCCTACAAGCAGGTGATAACCGGAGCTGTGGGTGGGGCTGCCGGTGTTACCCACGCAACATCAACGGCCATAACCGACTGCCAGCCGAACGACAACGTAGAAGCACTGCGCATGGCTCTTGATGCCGCCAACATCGAATCACGCCCCTTGTGGAAACCCATGCACAAACAGCCCGTCTATAAAAACGCTCCTGCCTACACCAACGGAGTCTCGGAATCTCTCTTCAAAGTCGGCATCTGCCTTCCCGCCGGTCCTTGGGTCACCGACGATCACGTCCGCTATATTGTCGAGAAAATCAAAGAGAACATTATAATGTAACGCATACTGTCGAGCATTATTTAGCGGATATCGTCAGTGCGATATTTCGGACAATAAACGTTAGGCTGTTCCGACAAGGAATAGCCTAACGTTTTTTAGCCATGATTCAGGTATCCGTCATTTAGTACAGTATAGGTCTCTTTTTCCGCTACCACATGGGCATGGGTCGTTGCGGCCTACTTTCGCTGATGAATGGAACGTACAACTCCTGCTCGAAAGAGTCGATACCTATTGTCAGAATATTGGGCCCAATGGAGATGCGGGGCATTTTGCTGTACATGGGTGGCATTTCTGTTTTGGCTATCACTTGTGACGAATTTTTCTTTGAAAAAGTGATTATGATCCAGAATTTTCGCTAAGTTCGTGCTATGGAATCTCTACTTCGTAATATACTTTGTCTTTTATATGCCACGCTCGGTCTGTCCTGTTTGAATCCACAAGGGAGCCGGTGATATACGCCAGTATAGGAGTCATTAACCGTAATCTTGGCACTGTAGCCGATACTTTGGGTAATTTCTCGTTAAAAATTCCGGCTGAATTTATTGACGATTCAATAAGAATTTCGTCCATCGGCTATGTCGCCAAAACATTTGCTGTCAAGGATATTCAAAATATTCCTGATACTATTTTACTCGCTGACGATGTGAGGATGCTGAATGAAGTTGTTGTAAAACCAGTGAGAATTAAGCATAAAACGGCCGGACGCAAGAGCACAGGCGGGTTCATCTACATAGAAATAGAAAGAAACCGGGCCGCAGGTCAGGGCCTTGCTACACCATTAAAAGTAAAAGAACGTGCTTGGTTGAAGGAGTTGGGCTTTACCTTGAAAACTTCTCAAATGAATATTTCATTATGAGTAGTAAGCCGATGACAGGGAGAACCAGATATAGATATGCAAGTCAATCCGGTTGGGAGACGATGCCTTTTGGTGCGCCTATCTATATAGAATATGATAGCGTAGAATAATCGTCGTTTAGCGTAATGCATAAAAGACAAGAGCTGATTCTTTAAAGTACAATATCGTCGGAATATGGAACATATTCAAAATATTCCATGTCTGATTCAATTTCATGCCGCTTTACTTGATATGTTTCTCCACAGCCATTGAGTAAAATCAAATTAGGCTCTGAAGAGATGACGGACCAATAAATACCACCATTTGTGTCGAAGGTACAGCTATTGGGCTGGAATTTGGTGTTGTCAATGTATAAATCGTTAAGAGTAAAAGTATAGTTGTTCGGCTGAAAGTACATAGTGAACTCATTGGTGTTATTGTTTTTCATCATACGTATGTTTTGAAAAAACAATGTCCCGAGATTATTGTTTCGTGTAGCGGCAGCTCGAATATAGGTCATAGATGGACTCACCATGTAAACAAACATGTGTCTGTTTGTATTGACTTCACAATAAATCATTTCTTCGCTTTTGCCATATCCGGCACCAAGTCTCCATATTTGCAGGCATTTTCCAATGTCAAACTTTGAATTGCATTGCGGCAATTCGTAAGGTTTAACGGGGTTGATGTCCTCGACTTTTTTTAAGGGGATTCCGGAAATGGTAATGCCAGACGAAGTATTTGTGATTTCAAGAGGGGTGTTATCCGATGTTGTGATTACACTTCCATCTTGCATGAAAATCGTTTTGCTTGAAATTCCAGCAGTGGGAATTTCAAGAAACGCTTTCATCACACTGTCTTTCTGGCAATAGAATATACAGATTGAATCTGTAATCACAGCCTCTGCATTGTCGGCACTCCAGACACCTGTGAGTGCAGAAAGATTAGTGGTTGCTCTTGCCGAACAACACAATACCAACATCAAAGTAATAATCAGTATTTTTTTCATGTCGAAAATAATTTGAGATACAAAGCTACAAATAATTCGTGAATTTTTGTGCTATGAGGTAATTATAAAAATACCTCGAGGGCGTTGACTCGGAAGATACGCAACTTTATGGACGGGCAAGGTGTTATAGTGAAAAAATTACTACTACTATGACAAATCGGATACATCCGAGCAATGATGTGCTTGTGGAACTCTATTTTGACGGAAAGAAGATTGACACTTATGAAGGTTCGGGCTTCCATACCGTTGAACAGGCCATACAAAATGCGTTTGACGGCTCAGAACGCGCCAACATGAATATCGAGGATTATGTGTTTCGTGTAACCAACCTTGCCGACAATACTTCGGCCCGTTACCGAGTAAATGCCGGAGGCAACATAAAGATTCTTCCCGAGATCAAGTAATTCCGACAGGGAACCGGCGTTTTTATGGTAAGAATGTCAATGTGCTCCTGCAGTCCTTCGGGGTAATTAGCAATTAGGAATTATTAATTAGTAATCGGTTGCTAATTAGTTGCTTATCGGCGGCGGACTGCTGCCGCTTATGCCACTGCCCGGATGGGACAGTTTGAGAGAATTGAGAGAATCGGGAGAATTGGGAAGATCGGGAGTTTTGGAGTTATCCAACGATTTGGCGGTTTATCCGGTGGAGCGGTCGGGGCGTGGGAGAGAGGGGGATTTAGCTTCCGGGGGATTTCGAATGGGGCTTTGAGGTTGGGTGAGACGGGACGGAGGGCAGTCATGTCGGGGTCATAGAGAGCGGTGTAGTAGTGCTCGGCGAAGGCGCCGGGTAATTTGGCGTTGCCGTGGATGATCACTACAGTGCCTTTCATCAACGGGACTGCGGAGAATACGGCTCTTATATGAGGGTCGAGGCCTTCCTCCACTTTGTGATGAGGATAGAAGCAGGTGTCGAGGATGAGGGCGCGGTGGAAGGTGAGGCCTCGGACGGAGTCAGGGCACCTCCCTGAGGCAGCTATGGTACCGGGCTTTAAGCCCGGAAGGAGCTTGCGGGCCATCGATTTATCGGCGTCCATGACAAGGTCGGTCATCCATTTGTCGCCGAGGTGTGAGAGGAAGCGGAAATATTCAATAAGGAGGAGGCGGACTTTGGCATACTGAGGCGGCCAGCCGTTGGCGATATGGGGATCGTGGACTATGGCGCGGATCATGCCGGTGCGCTGACGCTGGATCTCAAGAGGTTCTATTATTCGGGCTTGCCAGACAGATAGAGGCTTTTTGCGGAACTTTTCGAAATGGAAACAATAGTTGGTGCGGTTTTTCATGGGTATTCTTTTTTTTAGGCAAAGATAAGGCGGGATTCGGAAGAAAAAGTGCAATCTGTTCACACTCATGAAATTTTTTCTCATATCTTAAGAGTATGTTTGAATTTAAACCATTTTTAAACTACGAGTATGAAAGAAAAATTTCAAATTAATATTGAGGGCTTTTTCGGTTAATTCCGCCAAGGTTTCATCAGTCGCATAGCTCGCTATGCTCCTTCTTCAACTTGCGGAATCCCCGCGAAAAATCCTCTCAACCTTAATTTGATTTAAATTCAAACATACTCTAAGAGTATGTTTACCGGATTAATTTGATATATTTGCATCGGGATGCGGCTGAGGGCGTTTTCTCAGCGTCATACCTGATTATTCTGTTTAAATTTGATGTCATGAAAAGTTTGTTTGGTGTTTCTTTGATCGGGCTTCTGTCGCTGGCTTTCTGTGCCGGTGCTGAGGTGAATAATGCTGCTGGACGGCAGCTCGTGTGGAGCGATGAGTTTGAACAGGACGGTCCGTTGGACAGCCTCTACTGGAACTATGAAAACGGCTTTGTGCGCAATCATGAGGATCAGTGGTATCAGCCGCAGAACGCTTACTGCAAGGACGGCCTTCTCGTGCTCGAGGCCAGGAAGGCCAACCTCCCGAATCCCACATATAAAGAAGGCTCAACCGACTGGGCTCAGTCACGCCCTACGATTGAATACACTTCGGCTTCGGTCAATACCCGCGGCAAAAAGGAATTTCAATACGGTACACTGGAAGTACGAGCCCGAATACCGGTAGGCCCCGGCGCATGGCCTGCGATATGGACTCTGGGACGCGACATGGAGTGGCCTTCAAACGGCGAGATCGACATTATGGAGTTCTATCGTATTGACGGAGTTCCGCATATCCTTGCCAACGCCGCCTGGGGCAACGATATTCCTTACGATGCCATCTGGAACAGCAAGAGAGTGCCATTTGAAAAATTCCTTGCGAAAGATCCCGACTGGGCCTCTAAATTTCATATCTGGCGTATGGACTGGAATGAGGACTATCTGCGCATATATCTCGATGACGAGTTGATAAACGAGATCTCGCTTGCCGATACCGTCAATGGCAAAATCGGTAATGGCACGAATCCTATGCGCCAACCGCACTTCGTACTGCTTGATCTTGCCCTCGGCGGTGACCATGGCGGTCCGATATCTGCCGATGCCCTCCCTATGAAATATGAGATAGACTATGTGAGAATCTATCAGTGAGATTCTTGCATAGCACATATAACCGGTCCCTGCCGGAGCTGCTCAGCCGGCAGGGATTATTTTAGCGTCGCTTAACAATGTCTAACAGAATATATATTCCGATTTTCTTACCTTTGCGAAGTCAACTTGAATCACAAAAACCGCAATGAAGAAGATTTTAACGGGCTTGCTGGCGATGCTTTCCTCTTTCGCCGCTTGCTATGCCGACAAGAGCGTCACCCTCATCGATGCTAACGACCTGAGCCCGGTGGCGGGAGCTTCGGTGTTCTCTGCTAATGGACTGATAATAGGCTTGACAGACAGCAATGGTGGGATACGGGTATCCACAGGCGATTATCCGCTGTCGTTCCGTAGTCTTGGCTACGAGGCGCTGACAGTCAGAGATGAGTCGGCTGACAGTGTTATGATGACGCCGGCTTCTTACAGTCTTTCCGAGGTGGTGGTCAATCCCGTTGACCGCCCGGTTACACGAGTGCTGACCTATGCCCGCGAATATAGCAGCGGCGCTTCTCCCTCCGACACTCTCCAGCTTTACAGTGAATATATGCTCGAATATTTCTTCGTCGACGGCAAAGTCAAAGGCTACAAGAAATCGGACCGAAATGCCGGGATGCGGAACTGTCGCCGTTACGGGCGCATTGCTAACAGTCAGGGCCTCGACTCGGTGATGATGCCGCAGCCGGGCGATGAATTGGCAATGCTTTCATTCGGCGAACTTAATGCTTTTGTGCCTTATGACGTTCGTGAGGAAACCGAGAAAATAAAGAACGGAGCTTCGGCCGACACCATCCCCGGCAAATATTCCCCCAAGTATTTCTATCACAAAAATAACGGACTATTGAGAGTGGACTGCGATGTGATGTCCGGCCATAAGAATCATAAGTGGAGCCCGCTGTTTTTCAAGCTTATGGGAATGACCATGGAAATTGACGATGCCATTTGGACAGTGATCTATAACAGCAACAAAACCGGGAAATATGGATTGTATGACTATATTTATGGCTCGTTTAATTTCCATATCTTGGTCAAAGGAAAGATGCTCAAATGGTTTCTTGGCGTAAAGAAGGCGCTTGAGGTCAATTGCTATATCGAGCAGTATCCCGTGGAGATAGAGCATCTTTCGATTGAGGAATATCAGCAGATTAGAAAAGCGCGTAAGGACGAGGCCGTGCCGTTCAGCATCCCGCAGATTCTTCAGCCCCTGCCGCCTGCGGTAGAGCGTCTGGTAGAGCGGATTGATCGGGAGGTGCCAGCAGGAAAATAATCTCTTTTTGGGGCAAACCCGGATGCCCCCGGTGACGTTAGATTTTCATGAACGGATTGACTTTAGGCATACTTCTGCCTTTTCTGGGCACTACTTTAGGTGCGGCATGTGTTTTTCTGATGAGGAATACGATGCCCCTTTTGCTTCAGAAAACGCTTAACGGTTTTGCCGCCGGTGTGATGGTGGCGGCTTCGGTGTGGTCGCTCCTAATCCCGTCAATTGAGATGACAGGAAAGGCAGGGATATTGAGCATACTGCCTGCCCTTGTCGGATTTGCAGCGGGTATTCTCTTTCTGCTTCTGCTTGACAGCGTGATTCCTCATCAGCATATCGACAGCCCTGATAGCGAAGGACCACGGAGCCGGCTCTCCCGCCCAACGAAGCTCATGTTAGCCGTTACGCTCCACAATCTGCCTGAGGGGATGGCCGTAGGTGTGGCGCTTGCCGCAGCCATAGACCAAAGTTCTTATCTCACGATGGCCGGGGCTACAGCTCTGGCGTTAGGAATCGCCATCCAGAATTTTCCGGAAGGAGCTATAGTGTCTATGCCCCTTCGCGGTGCAGGCAGATCGAAGTTTCGGGCCTTTGCCATGGGCACACTGAGCGGGGTAGTGGAGCCTGTTGGCGCGATAGTCACTGTGATGCTTGCTTCGGAGATAATGCCCGTGCTCCCTTATTTTCTGGCTTTTGCCGCCGGAGCAATGATGTATGTGGTTGTAGAGGAGCTGATCCCTGAAACTCAGGAAGGAAAACATTCTAACATGGGCACAATCGGTTTTGCCCTCGGTTTTATGCTCATGATGGCTCTTGATGTGCTGCTGGGATGAATATTTGCATGAATTATTAAAATAATAGTAGCAAATTGTTGCGATATTCCAAAAATGACCTATCTTTGTGCTTGAATAATATACTTCAACTATGACAGGTGAAGAATATGCAAAAGATAAGGCTTCAGCGATCTGCATACCCCATACATGCTATCCTCATCGCTGGGGTTGCTCGACTCAACGAGCCTGTTATAGCTGAAATGACTGCGAAATAACTACTATCTAACATTTTTAATACCAAATCAAGATTATGGAAGGAGAATACACAGACTTAGGCAACTACAACGGTTACCCGGATCATGACATGATGGTTGACTACACCTGCAACCAGCACACCGGCGAACTCTCAGAGCTTTTCGACGAATCCGACGACTGCTCCGAACGTCCGATCCCCGAGGATTATTACTGATGCTGTAAATCATGCAGCACCAGACTGCTAAGTCTCGGAAAAAACGATTCAATTCAGGCTGTGGCGTTCTGAGCGCTACAGCCTGAATTATTTATCCCAACACCTTTAACCCGATAATCGAGCAAATTAATGTGGTGATGAAAAACATTCTCCAGAACGTAGCCGGCTCATTAAAGAAGATGATCCCGATCAGCACGGCTCCTACCGCACCGATACCGGTCCACACAGGATAAACAGTGCCGATAGGAATTTTTTCAGCGGCCTTCGCCATAAGAAACATACTAAGTGTCAGAGCAACAAGGAATCCAATCCACCAGCCTACGAGGTCATTACCTGTAGCAGTCTTTGTTTTGCCGAGACAGAATGTAAAACCGACCTCCATCAGCCCGGCAAGTATTAAAATTATCCAGTTCATAACTATACTTGTCCTAACGAGGCTCCTCTAAACGATAAGGCGTATTTCCGAAAGGAACGGCTTATTACTGTCTTTATTTGTTTTTCGATCTAACTTTTGCCAAATAGCAATTTAGAATCGTATCTGTTCCCTTTAACGCTTCATATATAGTATAGACATAGGTCTCACTGATGAAATAAAATTCTTGTTCACCGATATAATCAATAAGCTCTTCAATCAATTCTCTTACCGTTATGTAAGGTAACGACTCTTTGGCAACAGCCATGAGGTGTTCATTTACATCTCCATTGGCGTATACTATTTTAGGGCCATTACATATTTCGTTTATAGATTTTATAAATGTCGTAATCGGTAGAGACAATTCTTCTCTTGTGATTGAGGATTCAATGTTAACGCCTATGATAGGCGCTAATTGATTTGATGGACAAATGAGAGTACGATGATTATCATGAGCTAATAGTAACCCATGCCTCGTCTTGAAAGGCTCATATTTTTTGTTGGGCTCAACAAATCCATTACAGAATGAAATAGGCACTAATGCCAATTTATATCTTTCATAACTCCGAGGATATATATAATTAACGGCGTCATATTTTTCAAAAAATTTGTCTATAGGCAAATTTCCACCTCGGCCATAAAATTCATTTATACAATTGTTCTTGTATTCTTCTATTTCTTCGAGAGTCCATTTCATTCCACAAAAATACATTTTTTATATGAATAGAACTGTCTTTTCGTTTGTATAATTACACGCGGAACCTCGTGGTGCGAAAACTGCAGGTGCGAAAATTTGTTACGTCATGCCCCCCCCAAAAAAAATGTATATATTTAATGTTCACAGAATTATTATATTGTGTTATCGAAATATGGGATGATGGAATTTAAGAATGATGTCACCTTACCATCATACATTTGCTTATTATGTAATTTCTCTATATAATAAGAGGGAATTGACATATAACCGAATTTAGTTCCGAGGATGGCGCATGCTATGGCCGCATTCGTGTCAGCATCTCCACCTTCGTTAACAACTGAAAGCAAGCCATCCTCAAAAGATTGAGAGTGCCAATAACACCATAATGCGGCCGAGAGAGTCCGAAGTGTATAACCTATAGAATGGGGCTCGTCCAGATCGAGCATGGAAATTTCATCACTATTGTAAGCCAAATCTATCCATTCAACTATCCTATCGTCTTTTTTTTGAGCAATATCTGTTATCTCTTCGTAAGTTAATTGCCTATCTTGCCATATTAGACTGTGGATTATTGAGACAGCAATTACACATGAACCAATACAGCGAGGATCGTAATGGGTCAACTTACAGATTGCCTCGGCTTGCCCAATGACATCATTTTGAGCAACACCAACAACAGATGTTCTCATTAATGCTCCGTTTGCAGCACTTTGTTGTCGGGATAAGTCCCACCAGAGTTTAGAGCACATCTCCGGTTGCTTAATATAGTCCCCTATACATAACACTTTATAAGTATGGCTTCCTATGCCCAATGGTTCTCCGTTAAACCATTCTTTGAAATTTGAGGCGACATGACTGATGTTGAACTTACCGTTTTCAAAAGCGTCGAGGATGCACAACATCATATCTGTATCGTCTGTCCACGCGCCTTGGGACCATCTTCTCCTGTGAGCATCCTGAATTATTTGATTGTATTTCTTTAATCCATCAGGATAATATTTCTTGACATCATCGCTGCTCATAAATTCGGTTCCAAGGCCAAGAGCGTCGCCAATAGCCTGTCCATACAAACATCCCTTTATGCGATTGATTCTTGCTTTATCTAACATAATATTTATAATTGTCTTGGTTCATAGCCTTCGTAGTGGTATGATTGGTCGATGCCGTGGATGATTACGTTGCGGTCGGCGGTCTCAATCGTCAGGGTATTTTGAAGGAGAAAGCGAAGTTCGAGGTCATTGAATTTCCTCGAATGTAGTTTCCGGCATCTTCTCGATCGCCTCAAGAGCCGGAATGAGATAGAGTGAACTGACAAAACGAAATCCACCTTTCGAGATGTTCAGCGTGTGAATCTTTCCGGCAAAAGGATAAAGGCCATCGAACAATGCACGATGAATGGCTTGAAGTTCGGCAGTAGTTCCAACTTCAAGATCATATACATTCTTGGATGCAAACAATACTTTAGCCTTTTCGATATTTAGTCGGTCAATCTCGCTCTGTGTCATATCTTTGAAAAGGAAGGCAGGGATTTCAAAAACTGAAATCCCTGCCTTGTTACTTCTTATTTCAGATTAAGGGATTAATCTTCGATAGCAGCCTGCGCCGCAGCTACGCGGGCGATGGGCACACGGAAGGGTGAGCAGCTTACGTAGTTCATGCCTAACTTGGCGCAGAACTTAACCGATGAGGGCTCACCGCCGTGTTCGCCGCAGATACCTACTTTGAGCTCGGGCTTGGTGGCACGGCCTTTTTCTACGCCCATGCGTACGAGCTGACCAACGCCTTCCTGATCGAGAACTTCAAAGGGATCGGTCTTGATGATGCCATGTTCTTTGTAGAATTTCAAGAACTTGGGAGCATCGTCGCGTGAGAAGCCGAAGGTCATCTGGGTGAGGTCGTTTGTACCGAATGAGAAGAAGTCAGCTACGGTAGCGATTTCGTTGGCGGTGAGAGCGGCGCGGGGCACCTCAATCATTGTACCTACCTTGTAAGGTACGCTTGTGCCTTTTTCCTCGAATACCTTGGCGGCAGTGATGTTGATAACGTCGGCCTGGTTCTGGATCTCTTTGAGTGAACCAACCAGAGGTATCATGATTTCGGGGTGAACATCGATGCCACGGGCTTTGACGGCGAGAGCGGCTTCGATGATGGCGCGGGTCTGCATCTCGGTGATTTCGGGATAGGTGATGCCGAGACGGCAGCCGCGGTGACCGAGCATGGGGTTGAACTCTTCGAGCGAGTCAACTTTGGCTTTCACCTCTTCGAGGCTGAGACCCATTTCAGCTGCGAGCTCTTTCTGGGTGGCAGTCTGATGAGGAACGAATTCGTGCAACGGGGGATCGAGCAGACGGATTGTCACGCCGTAGCCGTCCATAGCTTCGAAGATGCCTTCGAAGTCGCCGCGCTGCATGGGGAGGAGCTTGGCGAGGGCCAGACGGCGGCCTTCAACGTCGCCGGCAAGAATCATCTCGCGAACTGCCTTGATGCGGTCGCCTTCAAAGAACATGTGTTCTGTGCGGCAGAGACCGATACCCTGGGCGCCGAAGTGGCGGGCCTGCTTGGCGTCGCGGGGCGAGTCAGCGTTGGTGCGAACGAGGGTCTTGGTGTATTTGGCAGCGAGGTTCATGATTGCGCCGAAGTCGCCGTCGAGTTCGGGTTCGGTGGTGGGCACCTGACCGTCGTAAACGTCGCCGGTCGAACCGTTGAGCGAAATCCAGTCGCCTTCGCGATATACTTTACCGCCGGTTGTGAGGGTCTTGTCTTTGTAGTCGATACGGATTTCACCGGCACCTGACACACAGCATTTGCCCATGCCGCGGGCTACAACGGCTGCGTGAGATGTCATACCGCCGCGCATTGTGAGGATACCCTGAGCCACGGCCATACCGCGAAGGTCCTCGGGAGAGGTCTCGATGCGGACGAGAACCACTTTTTTCTTCTTTTCAGCCCAAGCTTCGGCATCCTCGGCAGAGAATACGATCTGGCCGGTAGCTGCACCGGGAGATGCGGGGAGCCCTTTGGCTACAACGAGGGCGCGTTTGAGAGCGGCTTTGTCGAACACGGGGTGGAGGAGTTCGTCGAGTTTCTGGGGTTCCATGCGGAGCAGGGCGGTCTTTTCGTCGATTTCGCCTGCGCGGAGGAGGTCCATGGCGATCTTCACCATAGCGGCGCCTGTGCGTTTGCCGTTACGGGTCTGAAGCATCCAGAGTTTGCCGTCCTGAATGGTGAATTCCATATCCTGCATGTCCTTGTAGTAGTCCTCGAGACGGCCGGCGATGGCGATGAGTTCGGCGGCGCAGGTAGGCATTGATTCTTCGAGTGAAGGATATTTCGATGCGCGTTCCTCTTCGCTGATACCCTGAAGGGCAGCCCAGCGGCGAGAACCTTCTACAGTGATCTGCTGGGGAGTGCGGATACCGGCCACAACATCTTCGCCCTGGGCGTTGATGAGGTATTCACCGTTGAAGATGTTTTCACCGGTGGCGGCGTCGCGGCTGAAAGCCACACCTGTAGCGGAGTTGTTGCCCATGTTGCCGTAAACCATAGCCTGTACGTTGACGGCAGTACCCCATTCTTCGGGGATCTGGTTCATTCGGCGGTAGATGATGGCGCGTTCGTTCATCCAGCTGTCAAACACAGCGCAGATGCCGCCCCAGAGCTGTTCCCATGCGCTGTCGGGGAAGTCCTTGCCGGTAAAATCCTTAACAGCGGCCTTGAAGAGCTTGACGAGGTTCTTGAGGTCGTCAACGTCGAGCTCGGTATCGAGTTTCACGCCTTTTTCCTCTTTAACCTTTTCCATGATCTCTTCGAAGGGATCGATGTCAGCTTTGCTCTTCGGTTTCATGCCGAGAACCACGTCGCCATACATCTGCACGAAGCGGCGGTAGCTGTCCCAAGCGAAGCGGGGATTGCCGCTCTTTTCGGCCAGCGAAGCTACGGTGGCGTCGTTCATGCCAAGGTTGAGCACTGTGTCCATCATGCCGGGCATTGAAGCGCGGGCACCCGAACGAACTGAAACGAGCAGGGGATTGGTGGGATCGTCGAATTTATTGCCGGTAAGTGATTCAACATGAGCGATAGCTGCCTTGACATCGGATTCAAGACGCTTTACCACTTCATCGCGGCCATACTGGGTATACTCTGTACAAACTTCGGTGGTGATGGTGAAACCGGGGGGCACGGGCATGCCGAGAAGGTTCATTTCGGCGAGGTTGGCGCCTTTACCACCAAGGAGATTACGCATCGAGGCATTGCCTTCTGCTTTACCGTCTCCAAACGTGTAAACTCTTTTCATCGGTAGATTATTAAATTAATTTGAATTTTGATATTTAGAGAATATGTTGTTTCAGGTATTATTTGCTGATCTGATGCAAAAGTAACACAATAATCTCAGATTAGAAATTAATTTCAAATTATTTTTAAGGGGGATAGTGTATGTTTAGCGTTATTTCAGTAGCTTTGCACCCGATTTAATATTATTTACCGTCGTGGCAAGAAAAAGAAAAGAGCTTCCGATGCTCACTGATGTGACTATTTCCGATGTCGCTGCCGAAGGCCAGAGCCTGGCCAGAGTCAACGATATGGTGGTTTTTATCCCGTTCGGAGCCCCCGGCGATGTCGCCGATATAAAGATTGACCGTAAGAAACGCAATTACGCCGAAGGGCATATAGTAAAACTGACTCATCCTTCCGAAATCCGCATAGAGCCCCGCTGCGGGCATTTCACGCTTTGTGGCGGCTGCCGCTGGCAGCATCTGCCATATAATTATCAGCTGCAGTGCAAGCAGCGGCAGGTCAAGGACGCTCTCGAGCGAATAGCAAAGATCGAACTCCCTGAAATCAATCCCATCAAGGGCTCGGAAAATATCTGGGCTTACCGCAACAAGATGGAGTATACATTCTCCAATAAAAAATGGCTCACCTTCGAGCAGCTCAATTCCGGCGAGGAGTTCCCTGACCGCGATGCCGCAGGCTTCCATATACCCGGCGCTTTTGACAAAGTGCTCGACATCGAAAAATGCCATCTGCAGGATGATCTCGGCAATCGCATCCGTCTGTTCGTAAAGGACTATGGCAAAAAGAACGGTTACACGTTCTATGACCTCCGAAATCAGTTTGGCCTTCTCCGCACTCTTATGATCCGCATTGCATCGACAGGCGAGGTGATGGCGGTGATGGTGTTTGGCGAAGAGGATATGCCGCGCATCAATGCTTTGCTTGACGCTCTCAAGACCGAATTTCCCGAGATTACCTCGCTGCATTATGTCATCAACACCAAGGCCAACGACACCATTTCCGATCAGGAAATAATCTGCTGCTCAGGCAAGCCTTACATTGAAGAGGAGATGGAGGGGTTGCGGTTCAGAGTAGGACCCAAGTCGTTCTATCAGACCAATTCGCGTCAGGCTTACGAACTTTACAAGGTGGCACGAGATTTTGCCGGACTAACAGGCAATGAGCTTGTATATGATCTTTACACCGGAACCGGCACTATAGCCAACTTTGTGGCTTCTAAGGCCCGCAAAGTAATAGGCATTGAATATGTGGAGGATGCCATCAAGGACGCCAGAATCAATTCGGAAGTCAACGGCATCGGCAATACGCTTTTCTATGCCGGCGACATGAAGGATGTGCTGACCGATGAATTTGTGGCCGGGCACGGTCATCCTGATGTGATGATAGTCGATCCGCCCCGCGCCGGAATGCATGCCGATGTGGTCGGTGTGATTATGAGAGCGCGTCCGAAAAGGATAGTCTATGTCAGCTGTAACCCGGCTACACAAGCCCGTGACCTTGCGCTTCTCGACCCGCTTTACAAAGTGATGGAGGTGCAGCCCGTCGACATGTTCCCCCACACCCAGCATGTGGAAAACGTTGTGAAACTTGATCTAAGAGAGAGCCCTATTCCAGGGGAGGAAGTTTTGTAGCGGATGCGAGCGCTGAATTGTAATAGCGCTCATCGCCTGTCACCTCGCGCCCGGCAAAGGAGGGGAGTGCTATGGCCTCATCCTCCACGGACAATTCTATCTCGGCGACTCTGAGACCTTCAAGGCGGCCGTGAAACTCATCGACTTCCCAGCGGCCTACGTTATAGCGGATTTTGTCGATTACAGTATCGGGATCACACATGCAGAGCATAGCCTCGGCATCGCACAGCGGAATCTCATACTCAAACTCATCGCGTGTGGCCCCGCAAGTCAGACCTTTGACTGTGATGTAGCCGCGGTTGCCCTTTACTCGCACCCTGACCGTTCGTGAGGGTTCGCTGCTCAGATAACCCTGGCGGATTCTCGTGGATGTGTAATCCTTATAGCTGTCGTCTACAACCAGAAATTTACGTTCAATCTCTTTTGCCATACTTCGTAGATTAATTGTTGGCAAAGGTACATAAAAAACGTGATTTTCTACGCCCGGAGCATAAGAAAGGTCAAG
>ERZ836877.1502-NODE-1502-length-34996-cov-21.600641_pt1 | contig 34996 bp, 30 predicted proteins | sample MGYA00519469_ERZ836877 | MGnify/ENA primary metagenome ERZ836877 (study PRJEB31850, sample SAMEA3708809) | human gut metagenome | biome: human gut; feature: human-associated habitat; material: faeces | place: China | collected 2014 ...
CAGGTTATGAACGGGCGCGAAAAGAGGGTGCATCAGAATTTTGATACACCCTCCTACTGTCTTATGAAAGGAAAATTGGTTTAGAGATCAGCAAACAGGATCTACTGTCATTTCTCCACGAGGGTATTCATGGAATGAGGGGAGAGCTCGAGGTTCAGGAAACGCTTACCTACTTTCACGGTCATCTCCTTGCGCGAGTCGGAGCGGTTGCCGGCTATGACCACGTGTTTGCCGTCGGGACGGAGGAATACGATGCCCTGTGTGCCCGCAGCCTCGTCGAAAGGAAGGAAGGCCACCATGCGGCAGCCCGGCTCCACGAAACGCGAGAAATGCTTCACGGCGTAATATTCAGGCGTGTAGCGGTATGTCTTCGCCTTGGAGTCTACCTGTATGAGCGCGTTCTGACGCCAGTCCCAGGGGCTGCGCCCGTTGTCGGGAAGGATGAAATTCCATATATAATATTCATCGCATCCGCGGCCTATGTATTCGTTGAGCAGGAAAAAGGTGTGCTCTCCGGCATTCCAGTCCATGCTGCCGTTGCCACACTCGCTCTCACTCTGTATGAGATGGAGCTGAGGGAATTTCTCACGCATGAAGTCGAGATTCTCACGTCCTTCCCACTGGAAGCCTACCCCCTGCACCTTGTCGGCCAGACCAGACACTATCTTGTCGACATAATCGCCGCGGTTGGTGTTGAACGTACCGATATAGAGCTTAACGTCAGGATGTTTCTTCGCCAGCGTCGGGGCAAGATAGTCGCGGTTGAAACGGATGGTGCCGTCGGCGGTCCATGCACACCCAGGATAGGGAGTGTAGGAATACGCCTCGTTCTGATACATCACCATGTCGATGGGGATGTTCTCCTCAGCATAGAGGTCGATGAACCGGCAGAACATGTCGGCATAGGCCTGCAGATAGCGGGGATCCTGTATGAAATAATTCTGCGTGGCGAGGCGACGCGGAAACTTATTGCCCCTCTCCCCCTGGAGCTTCATCTCGTCGGGATCGGTGGCGGCATTGTCGCCGAAAAGGAGTGCGTCGCGCTCCTTAGGCTGATTGTTCCAGCGGCTGCTGAGCACAGGGTAATCCTGGTTGACCTTCATCCATGCCGGGGGCGACCAGGGCGACACCCAGAACGTCAGCGCGGGCTGCTGCTCCTGAGCCATCTTTATGAGGCGTATCACGTTCTTCTTGTCGTGCTCGATGTTGAACTGCTCCAGTGAGAAATCGCCGGGCACGGTGTCGCACGAATACCAGGCGCGGCTGTAGTCGTTGGCGTTCATCGTGAGTCGTCCGCGCGTGAAACGCAGATCTCCGTCGGGAGCGAAAAGGTCGTGCATTATCTTCTGTCGCTCCCCTTCAGTGAGCATCGAGATGGCATCGAGATCAAGCTCATTGAAGCAAGTGCCCCAGGCAAGGAACTCGCGTCCGTCGGCACCGGCCCGGAGAACCGGGGTTGAGGCGGCTTTCCCCTGTGCTTTTACGCGGCTCTGGCGCCATGCGCCGTCGGGAGTGGTGGTGTAACATGTATAGGTCTGGGCCGATCCTATGGCCGACACGAGACACAGTGCCGCCGAGATCATGGTTTTCATTGCTGACATAATTCAGTTGGTCTGTTAGGTATTGCTTATATATGGTTGCTGACGATAGTCCGGCATGGCCGGCTGTAGAGCGGAAATACCGCTCCGCATGCAAAGTAAATGAAAATATGCGTAACAGCCAAAACGCGACCTCGGTTTTATCGGGAAAATATGAAAGCGGAGACTCCGGAATCAGATTCCGGGGCCTCCGCAACATCAAGGTTACGAAAAGGTGATTTCCTTTATTCCTCAAGTGCCTTCACCTTGAACAGGCACTTACTTAAGTTTTGACAATTAGCACAGAAAAGAAAGCCCTGACCGCCGCCGATCCATTGTCTCCACACCTGCCGGACCGACCGGCTGTCAAGGCGTTCTATGTCTACAACCGGACTGTCGTCGGTCGGTTCTGTCATTATAACCCCCTGCCGCGAGGGGAGGTTCATAGCCGGGGGGATTTTAACTTTTATCCACTATTTTAACAAAACCGGCGCCGGGACCCGGAAGCCCCGGCGCCGGCCGGATATTAGTGTATAGGAAAAAGGATTGTAGTGGTTGAGGTCAGGCCGCTCTCAGAGCACACCCTGAGCCATCATGGCGCGTGCCACCTTCATGAAGCCGGCCACATTGGCGCCTTTCACATAGTTGACGAAATCGGAGTCTTCCTCCTTGCCGTATTTCACACACTGCTCGTGGATGTTCTTCATGATGCTCTTGAGCTTCTCGTCGACCTCCTCGGCGCTCCAGGAGAGGCGCTCGGAGTTCTGGCTCATCTCAAGTCCGGACACGGCCACGCCGCCGGCGTTGGCTGCCTTTCCGGGGGCATAGAGGATCTTGGCGTCGAGGAATTTCTTGATGGCCTCGGGAGTGGAGGGCATGTTGGCACCCTCGCTGACGGCGAATGTGCCGTTGTCGAGGAGCGCCTGGGCGTCGTCGCCGTCGATCTCATTCTGGGTGGCCGAAGGCATCGCTATGTCGCACTTCACGTGCTTCCAGGGGCGCTCGCCGGGAATATACGTCACGTCGGGATATTTCTCCGCCACCTCGCGGATACGTCCGCGATAGTAGTTCTTGAGCTCGAAGATGTAATCGAGCTGCTCCTCGGAGAAGCCGTCCTGCTTGATGATGGAGCCGTCGCTGTCGCTCATCGAGACAACCTTGGCGCCAAGCTCCGTGAGCTTGCGGGTGGTGTAGGTAGCCACATTGCCTGAGCCGGATACGGCCACTTTCTTCCCCTTGATGTCGATGCCGCGTGTGGCGAGCATATTGAGAAGGAAATAGCAGTTGCCGTAGCCTGTGGCTTCGGGGCGGATGAGCGATCCGCCGAAGTCGAGGCCCTTGCCTGTGAACGTGCCTGAGAACTCGCGGGCCATCTTCTTATAGTAACCGAACATGTAGCCCACCTCACGGCCGCCTACGCCTATGTCGCCGGCAGGCACGTCGGTGTCAGGACCGATCTGGCGCCAGAGTTCGGCGATGAATGCCTGGCAGAAGCGCATGATCTCCATGTCGCTCTTTCCGCGGGGGGAGAAATCCGAACCGCCTTTGCCGCCGCCCATCGGGAGGGTGGTCAGGGAGTTCTTGAAAGTCTGCTCAAAGGCGAGGAATTTGAGGATCGACTGGTTGACGGAGGAGTGGAAGCGTATGCCGCCTTTATAGGGGCCGATAGCGTTGTTGTGCTGTATGCGGTAGCCCATGTTGTTGTGCACCTTTCCCTTGTCATCCACCCAGCTCACGCGGAAGGAGAAGATTCTGTCGGGTATGCAGAGACGCTCTATGAGGTTCTCGGCCTCAAACTGGGGGTATTCGTTATAGACATCCTCAATGGTGCTTATAACCTCTTCAACGGCCTGGAGATATTCCGGCTCGTTGGGGAAACGGCGACGAAGGTCGGCCATCACTTCTGATGCTTTCATAAATCTATCTATTGAATTGTTTCTTGTTCTTTACCTGTAGATCTTTCCGCGTCGATAAGAATCGGCAGCGCATCGTATCTCCACGATCTCACGCATGACGATAAAAGAAGCTTTTGGCGCGAAAACGCTGCAAAGTAACAAAAAATTATTCAATCATGCAACATTCTGCGATAAAAAATTAAAAAATGCTTACTTTTTTAAATTTCATTCCCCCTTTCATATCACTTCCGTCGCTATTTCTCAGCCACCGAAACCACAATGACGCCAAATAGAAATCTGCATCCAATAAAATTGCGGCCGGAAAGGTGAACAATCACCTTTCCGGCCGCAATTTTATTGGATGCAGATTTTTACGGAATGTCAGTTTATTCCCCGGGCTGCTTCACGAGGAGTATGCATTCGGCGGGAGTGGTGCCGTTGAGACGGATCACTGAGTCGTTCTGCACCTCGAGGCTGCGGATGTCGGGGATGACACGCACCAGGATATCCTCTGTAGAGGTGTCGGGACATGCCATACGGGTCATGCCGCCATCACCCAGACGGATGGAATCTCCGGAGATGGTGTAACCGCCGAAGATTGTGTTGCAGTTGGTATGGAATGAGTAGGTGCTGTCGGTGAAGACCACATACTGCTCCTCTTCGGGCGCTGACTCGGAAGGACGTACATAATCGGAATCACTGACCACGATATTCTCCAGGCGCCATTGCCCGGCGAGAGCGAATTCGGGAGCGGCTTTCTCCTCCACAATCTCTTTTGCTGCCTTGCCGGAACAGGAAGCCAGGACCATGAGAGCAGCTGCGGCTGCGGCAAGTGTAATTCTCAATGCTTTCATTTCTATTACTTTTTCTTCTTTCTATGGATAATTCAGGATAAATATACTTATATATCTACGTATACGACGGAGACACCTGCTATCAGGCACCTCCGTCATATATAACGTATGAAGCCACGCTTTGTTTCATCCGCTTCCACCCATGGAAACTCCCGTCGGAAATTCCGGCGCCCCACCAGTGGCTCAGCCGCTATTATTTCCTGCGTCTGGGCTGTGAGAGGGAATGTATATGGTCGGTGAAACGGTCGGAGAAAACATAGGTTCCCGCTTTGCGGGCAGCTTCGTTATAATTGTCGACAAAAGCATCAAGGTCGCCTACACTTGCCACCACGGCGTCTATCCCGAGCTGGTCGCGGATCAGAAACACCATAAAGTCGCCTGTGGTATGGCCGCCGAAATGAGCACAGTTTCCGGCCTTGCGAAAATATTCCTTTTCAGATATATTGCCGTCAAGATAGCTGCAAGTAACCGAGTCAAGCTCCGCAAGCACTTCTGGAGAGGAGAGATAGTCAGCATTGTAAACCCGCAGGATGCTTTCTCCATAAGGCACGAGTTCCTGAAGGGGCATACTTTTTTTGTTGATAATGTCGGCCACACCCTCGCGCATATTTTCAGCAAGAGCTATGACTGCCCCATCCTTAATGTCATCAGCATAGACGGAATCAAATACCGGGCCAAGATAAAAATGATGCAGTTCGTGAGCGAGCGCTTCGGTAGCCGCCTGCAGACCATTATAGAAAAATGTGTTGACATCCAAGAAAACACCCGGACTCAGATTCCGGCATTCCAGATCCCATACAATAAAGTAGACAGGAGATGACTGAGGAGCCAGACCGGCCCCTTTCCCCGGCACCAGTTCAAGAGCCATGGAGTTGGCGGTGTTTATGATGCTGTCCATGTCGACCGATGCGAGAATATCAGTATACTTGTCAAGATTGTCGCGTATGCTCAGAGCAGTCGATACAAAGAAAGGCAATTCATTGCTGACATCGTTAAGGTCTTGCAAAATCAGGGCTATGCTGTCGCATTTCTCCTTATTGGCCGGATCATAGACAATCTCAAATGCCGACCTGACATTATTTTTAAATTCCTCTTTGTCCCAATGAATATTATCAAGAAGTGCCTTATACGCAGCCGAGGCAAACAGTGACTCCCATTCGCTATCGGTCGGCATTTTGCCGCTGACGCTCGATTTCGCCATCTTCAGATATTGATTGGCGGATGAGGTATCAACCGAAAAATCTGATTTCGGTTGGGCATTCCCTATCCTGACGCATAACAGACTTGCTAGGATAAGCATAAAACCCTTTATACAGGGCACACATTCGGATAATTTCATTGAAAAATTGTCTTAAAAATGAATAACCGCCGTAAAAGTACGAATTTTATCCGGTTTCTCAGCAGGAAAACCGATATTTCTCAAACGAAAATCTCAACCGGGACCGTACAAGCGAGGCACCGCAAAGGTCTATTCCCCACACAGACTATTGTTTCTTCTGGAATATCTCCTTTATTTCCGAAGCCGCGAGACACCGGGCATCATATACCCGGAAATTCGCGATCTTCATGTTGGGCACATTATCTCCACCCATGACAAATCTGGTGCCGGTGCCGAAATGTTTCTTCTCCACTTCCAATTCAGAAAAATGGTTTATCTCCTCTGTCAGGGTGTCCATAAGTTCACCATCCACATAAAGGCGTATTGTAGCACAAGTGTATTTCGTCTTCTCATAATCTGACACGAGAGCTATATGGTGCCACGCCCCGTCATTTATTTTGGAATGAGTGAGATTTCCTGACTTGGCATATTCATAATTGATTTTATATCGGTCGATTATATATTTGAGATGCCCATCTTCAAATCTCAGCACCATCATGACGCCGTCTTTGGAATTGGCCGTATTCGACGACACCACATGATAAATATTCCCTTCGCTTATGTCTTTTGCCCAGAAAGATACCGTCATCTCCTTGCCGTCAACAAGACCCTGGCTTATGACAAAAGAACTCTTGTCTGTGGGGGAAAACGATGCCGCCTTCAATCCTGACACCAGTCCGTCGACAAACGATGGTTCAGGATTCCCATATCCTGTGATCTCGTTCTCTGTCAGATTCTTCAGATTGCCGTCAAAAGGGAAATACGCGTACAGACCGCTGCTTACCGCTATGTCGCCACCACCGGGCACATCGCCTTTCGCCTGAGCTTTCACCCCGACGGCATACGTTCTTGTTCCGTCTGACAAAGAGAACGATGAAGAAAACGCAGTCTTGATTTTAGCGCGGTCGAGAGTCACTTTCACAATCATGTCGCCACCTGATGCCACCTTCCCCTCCTCGGCTGAAAGAGATATCTCCTCAGGCAGAGGCTTGACGGCAGTCCAGTCAAGATCTGCGTTTCCGGTGTTGCGGATAGTGACATCAAGAGTGGAAGCATCCGTTCCGAAATCAAGTTCTGCAGGAGCGACAGACATCTCAGAGGCTTTCTTCTCCGGCGAACAGGTCACCGTAAGCGGTATGATATTGCCGTCGGCATGTAGGTTGACCACGACTGATTTCTGTTCGGCCACCTTGCCACGGTCTGCTTTGAAAGTGACACTCTGGCTCTTTCCGGGAAGGATTGTGCCGGAAGTCTGCGACACGGAAAGCCAGTGGTTGTCGCCCAGATCTACCGACCATTCGGCGGAGGCTTTTCCTCCGTTGCTGATTGTCACTGAGAGTTCGCTGTGTGTCGTGCCGAAATCTATGGATCTGGGACTCACGGAAATCTCCGCTTTCTCCACGACCTTCCCAAGTTGTATGTCGACACGGCTCTCCTTACCCGCCACCACGCTCACATTGCGCGAATCGCTTGTATAACCCGATTTCACGAATGAAAGCGTATAGGCTCCCGGTTTCAGATTTGAAAACTTGAACGAGCCGTCAGTCCCTGTTGAAGAGCTTGTGCCCGTCTCTTTGATTGTCACGGAAACTCCCGACAATGCTTCTGTCCCGTTGTCTGATGAATTGACTGTGCCGATAATGGTTCCCGTGGAGATCTCCGGCTCCTCGCTGCAAGAGCACATGATGCAAACCGGAAGAATATATGAAAGTAATATTTTTATAATAGATGTAGTCTGTTTCATATCTGATATTTAGAAGTTGATTGCCAGCCCGGCACCGATTGTTTCTGAGGTGATTACAGGGCCGAATGAATATTCATATCTCTTTTTGTCGACCACAACACGCCTGCGGCCCGGCGCTATCGCAGCATCTATGAGGTTGTAGATATATAAAGCCGCGGCCGCTCCGATCGCGACGTTGCGCCCTGTTTCCCATGAGGATTTCCTATCGCGATAAAAATCCACATATTCGGGGTTCTCCTTCATTCTCTTGGCGTAGTGAGCGCGCTGGCTCTCACAGAGAATAGTGGCCGCCGCACATAGAGCCGAACCTCCGAGAATCAGACTCCCTTTCACTACGCTGCCCTTATAAATCTGCCCCACACCCGGAATAATGGAATAGAACACAGGGGCAGCACCATACGACGTGGTCAGACGGACATTGTCGGCAGACAATCCGGCATCCGGCCTGGTGTTGATAGTAAACAGGTCTGTCACTGTATATCGGCCGTCCTTAGCTTCCCAATATTCATCGACCACTTTACAGGAAAGCCTTATCTCCTGCCCGTTCTCACTTATCTCCATCTGGAAAGCCTCCCGCTCCCTTACATTGCCATCGGCCATCTCATAGCTCAACTGCTGGCTGTTGGTCACCTTAATGCCGCGCTCATGTTCCACGCGTGAAACAAGATCTGACAAGGCATTCCGGCGGGCTTCTTCCAACGTTCGTCCCGTGCCCTGCGCCCTCTGAAAGATAAAGGCAGCCGTGGCCTCAGGCAGATTCCCTGTCATCCAACGTGGCTTAAGATTGTCTGACCTCTCGGCGCCCGATGCGACGAAAGCCGACACCGCGACCACCACCATAATCATGAATAAATTCAATCTCATAAACAGTGTCTTTTTATAATTATTCACTTAAACAAGCAAAATCCTCTTATCCCGATCACTCGATATATGTTTCTTTCCACCGGCGTTCCACAGTATTAGATGCAACCGTGGTTTCCGAACTGTTGTCGATATCCCAATCGTTATAGCAATTGGGACAGTGATGATGAGTCTTCCATTTATCCACTCTTTTCGTTGTACGCACAAGTCGCCGGTTTTCGGATATGACAGAATTCTCATGGCGACGATTGATCATTGAGTCGCTTCCATTTTTCCAATCATATTCCGTCCTATAGCTCGATCCAAGATCTGTTGTACCGGTATATTTTCCTTCGAAAGTATGGCAGTTGCCACATCTTTTCTCATTCACCGTTGTCAAGACAGACCCAAGATCAATCATGAGAATCAGCACAAGCAGCCAAAGTGATATTATGTAGAAAATCCCATTGAAAGAACTGCCACACATATCGTAACCCAAAATCGCTATCCCCCATCCCATTATGCAGTTGACAATGCCAAGCAGAACGGAATTCATCGACTTAAACATATATTTCACTACTACATACGTCCAGAAATACTTACAGAAAACCCAGGTGAACAAGAGGAACATCGCCATAGTCCAGACCATTCCGAAAAACGAATCGTCATCGAAAGATATCCGGATATACCTAAAGCTCTGAATATAAAAAACAGCAAGGGGAATGATCAGGATAGTCCACATCCATGTCCCTAACGTGCCACCCCAGTCTGCTCTCGAATCTTCCGCGCCCGACGACATACAATGTATGTTTCGATAGCCTGAAATTTTCAATCTCCATGGCACCGTAGCCATAATAAGACCGGATGAAAGAATCATCATGCTGAAAACAAAATCATTGGATGATGCCCCCTCTCTCACGGAAAAAATCGAGATAATCTGGAAAATTGTAAAGGCCGCCGACACTATCACAGCAAATATTCCCCAGCCAGCTGACTTACGTTCATACATAGGCATATATTGCCTGAAATTATAACGCTTCTTCAACCAGAAACATACTCCATATTGTATCGCAAACAATATGAGTATGAAAATGAAGCCGGAATCGGTAAAGACAAACCGTACATAATCAGACATCAACGACCCGTCCTTATAACGCAAATGCGGAGTATATGCGGTTTCATCCACCCCATGATAGACTCCCGAAGAAAGATTCTGCCCTGATTCCTTATATCCTGTTTCCTCAAGATACTTTGATGCGACATATCCTTTCTCTCCACCTGAAGTGGTCACCTCGATCCATTCCTCTCCGTCACTCCCGACAACGACAAGCTTCTCACCGGGGTGCAATCCTCTGACTATCCCGTGTCCTTGTCCCGGGCCTGTGCGCAGGTTCACGATTGTGGTCGGGGTCACTTCCTTTACATACGCATCATCTGCTGAATCATGACGGTCGCAACCCCAAAGGCACAATACAAGTGTCAGATATATAATCAAATATTGTTTCATCTCGTCTTATTATTTGATTAATAATAAGTAAACTTACGGGATTCCATATAATTTTCCCTCCATTTTCCATTGCCGTCATCCTCGCCATTTTCATCCAACCGGTCTTTCTCTTCTCTTACATATCTGTCAACTCTCCTCTTAGTCCAGTTTCCGTAGTCATCAGTCTCTATTTCTGAATAAACATAGGTCGTATATCGATTGCCTTCCGGATAATATGTCGTAAGTACCATCTTCACAGGCACCTTTTCGTTGTCGTCATAGGAAATTTCTTCTTCCTCTACAATATATTTCCCATTGTGAAACATTGTGTAGAATGTGTGTTTCTCAAGACGACCCTCCGTGTCGAAAGTAAATATCTGTGTGGCATAGTCATTACCGGGGAATGAGACTATACGTTGATTTTCCGTGAATTCAAGATTATAAAAATCTGACTTCTCGCCGTCCTTATATCTCAATGGAGATCTGTCATCATATTCATATTGATGTACCGTGCCCAACGAGGATTTAACTTTGGTTATCCTCCCGATTTCATCAAAAAAATACATGTAGCCTTGTTTAGACTCGGTCTTTACGTTATTCAGCGATTCTACATTCCCGTATAGGCCCATAGCCTGCGCCGCGGAGAATTTCACCAGTCGTCTTGTTCTGTCAAGTTCTTCCTGGTGGGCCACTTCCCTTTCTGCCTTCGCTTGTTTCATCATGGCCTTGAGCTCTTCAACATCCGTTTCATAGTAGGGGCCGATCTCGCGGGTTATGGTGACTTTTGCCTTTTGACCAGCCGGAAGCGCAGTTACGCCCTGGTCAGAGCGGTAATACCCGTTAACATTCTTTTCATAGAAAATGCCGAGCGCCTCCACATCTTTATAACAGTCGGGAAGTGTGATGGTCTGGGTAATCCAATTCTTACCTTTCTCATCATATTCGTAATCGAAATCTATCTTAAAAGCTCTGTCAACGAATCTCCATGTGTTTCCGTTCACATTCTCGCGGCAGGCTCCATTGTAGCTCCATGTTTTCAAATCTCCCTTATCATTATATTCATACCGGTTTACGCACCTAAGTGTGTCGACATCATGGTCATAATATGTGAATGTTATCACTTCGTTTTTTTCGACACAGAGTCCCCTGTCGTTATACTTGAATGTGCATATATTCGGGCTTTTTCCTCCTTCCGACCCGAACTCGGGAAGAATAAATGGATTATAAGTCGAGGCAGATTCTGTCCGCACAAGCTGTCCCTTCGCGTTGAATTCCAGTTTGCCGAGTTTCATTTTGTCGTCGTAATATATTCCCTTGTCTGGCGCTATCTCTTTCAGCACGCCATCGGGATAATAGGAAAACGTGTGTGAAGTGGAATGTGACGGACTGACATTGCGCCTCACAAGAAGACTGTCAGCATATTCAAACTGGTCATCCCTTTTGTCCCAGTTGCTCACATGTTGCATCCTTTTAATGTCCTGAAGACGGAGGTCGTCATCATATATGAATTCATCCCTGCCCAACACTGAATTGACAATACTCGTGATATTACCCAATTGTCCGAAATAATATGTCCAGGACACCGTGGATTCAGACCATCGATCTAATGAACTGTGTCTCACGTACGAAGGTCTCTCATGCAGTCCCATCTTCGTCCAGTCGTCTGGATAATTCACGAAGTAGGGGAGGTATGATGAATAAAAATCGTAATTCGACGCCTTAAGCGGATTAAAATATACAGAAATGGGGGTATACAGTTTCCCCGTCTCATCCGCCTCTACCGCATTTGTTTTTGCACCATTTCCCCCGCATGACGTCAATGCAAGTCCGACCGTAAGAATGAGGAATGGAAGAATCGTTCTCTTTGTCAGGTTCATGTCCAAGTCTTCGATGTCCGGCCGATTCCTGCCACCGTACAATATAAAAATCCGTAAAAAAGAGAAGCGTAGGAATCTGTATCTGTTACCGTCCTACTGTTGGAGGCTTCTCGCATTGCCCTTTAGAAGTCGGACGGCAACGCAGAAGCCCACGCCTGTATATGCAATCTATGCCTCCGGCCGTATCTTATCACAAGATAATCGGCCGGATGCAAAACATTACATAACCACGGGCATCTACCGTTGCTCATTCCTTGACTTCTAAATGAAATTTTGCGAGAATTTCCAACAGTCAAGAATCAGCGCGGATAAACGCTTTCTTAAATATGTTAACACACACCTCATCCCTCTGAACCCAAGACCAGGCTTCTGCGGGCAGGTCTGCAATTGCAAATTTACAAATTATATTTGAAACAATTATAAAAATATGCTTTAAAACATATGTAGTGATAAAAATTAGCAAACATACACTACCTCCGCGAGACGAATGAGGATATGACGGCCCGTAAGGTGAGATTTCTCTTTATCATAAGTGCAAATTTAATGGAATACTATTGAAACAGATGTCTCAATATTCGCAAGATTGCCGCGGCATTATGATTAGTGCGTGTAACGCACTTTAAGAAGTCGTTTAAAATTACAAAAGCTTTCAAAAGGATTGATCAAGGCTTGCTTTTGCCGACAGGAGGCTCGGTGAGGGTTATCCTCACCACGGTGGTGCGGCCGAGGCTGCGGGCTATGGCTTCGTCGAAATGATCCATATATTTCGGAAGGAAACGGATGCAGAGAAGACGGAGAGCCTCAATCTTCTCTGCATCGTCGCATACGATCTCAGCCCTACCTATCGCCACAGCCGAATGATAGTATTCCGTGAAATTGTTCTTATCCTCTTCATATCTCGGAGCACATTTGCTCACCGCCGAAAGACTGACAAGGGGATTGACTCTGACACAATCGAGCTTCTCACCTTCTCCGGCACAGTGAAAATAGAAAACGCTGTCATCTTTACGCACAACCGACAGGGGCACTCCGTATGGGGTGCCGTCGGGTCGCGTCATACTTACCGTCACATAAGGAGCCCTGTCGAATACGTCGAGTGCCCATTCCGCATCTTTCTGCCGGGTGGCTTTTCTCATCTGCCGCATAGTTGGTTGAGGATTTAGGGTTGATGGTTGAGAGTTTATGGTTGAATTCTAAGCTTTTTCCATAACCGGCATTTCCCTACGGGTGCGTGGAAGTCCGGCCATCCAGCGGCAAGCCGGAATGAGGGAGAGAAACTTGGTGGCGACGTAGCAGCTTACGAAAGTGCAGGCGGCTATGGCCGGGATGGCCGCAACTGTCGGCAGGCCCAGTGAATCCTTGAATACCCTCACCCACATGCCGAGCCAGAGGATATGCATAAGATACATGCCGTAGCTCATGTTTGACAGGTCGGCCACAATGCGCGGAGTCTCACTCTTCCGTATGCAGGTGAAGAGAAGGAAGGCTCCTGTGGTCAGCATAACGCAGTTGATTGTGCAGAACGACCAGCCTATCTCCAGCACGGGAGTGTCGTGCAACTCTCCCGGCACCGCCTGCAGATAGAACGACAGGATAGTCCACACAGCGCCGACCGCAGTAAGCGCGGCGCCCGCATAAAGTCTCTTGCTCCGGCTCCAGTCAAGATGCACCCTGATATAATGGGCAAGCACCAGATAGCCGAGATAGCCCGAGAAATACCATAAGAGATGAAATTCATTCCAGAAACACTGGCCCCACACCTCTCCGAAGAAGCGGTTGAGATATGGCATAAGGGTGGAGATAAGGAAGAGGCTGATGAAGAAACGTTCCTCCCTGGCCGTGGCTTTAGTAAGCCACGGAGATATGACGGGGATGAAGAGGTAGAGGCTGATGAGGGGATACATGAACCACAGATGGCCGGCAAGCGTCGGGAAATTGAGCGCTATGCGCGAGAGATCGCGCACCGATGTCTCACGGTCGATCTGATCCCACAGCATCGGCACAGTGGAATAGACCACCATGAAGAACAGAAACGCAGGAAGAATCCTCCAGGCCCTTCTCTTATAAAACTCCATCGCTGTCTGCCCCTCCTTCATGGGCACAAGCAGGAACGCCGAGACTATCATGAAGAGAGGCACCGACATGCGCGAGAATCCGTCGTAGACTGACACCCACAGCCGGTCGGCCTCCGTGGCGAGCAACGACTGCGGACCGGCCATGTCGGTCGACCCAGGGGCACCATAGAAATTCTCGCTCGCATGAACAAGCATCACGAGGAAACACGCGAACACACGGACATAATCCAGAAATACGATACGTTTCATGATCTGTTGTAATTGCATCTGTTTGGGTTGGCGACACCGTTTGCCGGCATCTCTGCAAAAATACGGATAATATTTGGATTTTCATCGCGAAATCCGAAAAAAGGTATATGAGGAAAGAAATAATGAAAAACTATAGGTGAACTGTGCCCTTTATTCAGAAAAAATCTGTATTTTTGCAGCATAGTTAACCTACCTCATATGGAAAATCTACCATTCGCATTCATTTGCCTGACATCGTTCTTCACTTTGGCCAATCCGCTCGGCACAATGCCTGTGTTCCTGTCGATGACCAAAGACCTTGACAACGAACAACGCAGCCAGATCCTGCGTCGGGCCACGATCATCTCGTTTGTCATTCTCGTGGCCTTCACTGTGTGCGGCCAGATCCTCTTCTCGCTTTTCGGCATATCGACCAACGGCTTCCGCATAGCCGCCGGATTCATAATCATGAAGATCGGTTTCGACATGCTCCAGGCCAAGTATTCCCACGTGAAACTTAAAGACGAAGAAGTCAAGATCTACGCCAACGACATCTCCATCACCCCTCTGGCCATTCCAATGCTGTGTGGTCCCGGAGCCATAGCCAACGGAATCATGCTCATGGAAGACGCCAATACCTGGGCCCTCAAAGGAATCCTTATAGGCAGCATAGCCTTCATATATTTCCTCACCTACTGCATTCTGCGGGCCTCCACACGTCTGCTCAAGATTCTGGGCGACACCGGCAACAACGTGATGATGCGCCTTATGGGCCTAATCCTGATGGTGATCGCCGTGGAGTGCTTCGTAGGCGGAGTGAAGCCGATCCTCATCGACATCATCAAGACCGGCAACGGAATCCTGTAAATTGAGAGTTGAAAGTTGAGGGTTGAGAGTTGAAAATTTCGCAATCAAGTCACCTCTAAACCTTCAATACTAAACTCTAAACCCTAAACTCTCAACGAAACACGAAACCCTCAACCATAAACCCTCAACCATAAACCCTAAACCATAAACCCTAAACCATAAACCCTAAACCATAAACCCTAAACCATAAACCATAAACCCTAAACCCCATACCCACATGACATCTTCTTTACTCAAGACAGCCCTCACCGCCCTGACGCTGGCAATAGCTCTTGGAGCCGGCGCTCAGTTGCCCAAAGATGCCTGCACAAGCATCATGGTAGGCAAGAAAGCCTCCGCCGACGGCTCCGTGATGACGAGCCACACTTGCGACTCATGGTATCGCACCTGGATGCAGAGCGTACCACCGAAAGACTATCCCCGCGACACCGTGATGAGTGTCTATGAGGGGAGAATGCATACAGAATATGCCGGCAGCAAAGACGGCATGAAAGAGAAAGGGCAGATACCACAGGCCAGACATACCTACCGGTTCCTCGACACGGCCTACCCCTGCCTCAACGAGAAACAGCTCGCCATCGGTGAGACAACCTACACCGGACGCGACACAATGCAGAACACCAAAGGCATGTTCATGATCGAGGAACTCGCACGCGTAGCCCTTGAGAGATGCTCAACCGCCCGCGAGGCCATAACCCTCATGGGGCAGCTCATAAAGCAGTATGGTTATGGCGATAGCGGAGAGTGCCTCACCATCGCCGACCCGAAGGAAGTATGGATCTTCGAGGTGCAGGGAGAGGGACCTGACAAGATAGGCGGCGTCTGGGCGGCACAGCGCATCCCCGACGACCATATCGCAGTGTCGGCCAATGTGAGCCGCATCGGAAAGATCGACTTCAAGGATAAAGACAACTTCATGACCTCCGACAATGTGAAGAGCGTGGCCAAGAAGATGGGCCTCTGGGATGGCAAGGAGGAATTCTCCTTCTGGAAAGCATACAGCGGCGGCAACTATCAGAAAGAACCTAAAAACTACAGCGTGCGTGAGCTCTTCATCATGCAACAGCTCGCACCGAGCGCGGGCTTCAACAACTCCATGGAGGAACTGCCCGTGAGCGTAAAGGCCGAGAAACCTGTCAGCGTGGAGGATGTGGCCCGCCTCCTCGGATCTTATTATGAGGGCACTCCCCTCAATCTCAGCGGCAAGCTCAAGGTGAAGAATCCCCGCAAGAAGAAGACCGACGGCGCCGACGTGCCCGACAGCATTGTCAGCCCCGTGGCGAATCCCTGGATGCAGCCCGACGAGATAGCCGTCTACAACGCCCTCGGTGATCCGACAATGAAGAACATACGCACCGTCAGTGTGCCCTGGTGTGCCTACTCCACCATTATACAGTGCCGCGACTGGCTCCCCGACGGCGTGGGTGCCGTGGCATGGGTGGCGCTCGACAACCCCGGGCAGTCTCCCCGCTTCCCGATCTTTGCCGGCACTGCCGACCTCCCCGCATTGCTGAAAGTCTGCGGACAGCACCGCACGCGCGACGACGCGGCCCTATGGCATTACCGCAAGGCAAACAAGCTCGCCACTGTGCGCTGGGGCGACGCCCGCAAGACCCTCGAGCCTGCGCGCGACCATTTCCTGAAGAAAGGACAGATCGAGCTCCCGGCCATCGAGCAGGAATATGCCCGTCTGATAAAAGAGGGTAAGAACGCCGAAGCCGAGGCGCTCCTCACCGACTACACCCGCGACTTCTTCGGCGCGACAATCATACGCTGGGATGAGCTCGCCGACAAATACTGGCGCGACCGCTGGAAAGGATTCTGACGTTTAATACCCTATCCCACAACAGGGCAAGACGGATTCAAACCCGTCTTGCCCTGTCATTTTAATGATAATTCTGATAAATTGACAAATGTACAACAAATCTTCGCAAGAATTTATTTGTGTAATATATTTGCTTTATATTTGCAAATAAAATGATATCATTATGGAAGCAGCAATTCAAAAAAAAGCCACAATGTTCCGGCTGAATGTAGATCTGATCGAACGTCTTAAAGAAATGGCCAGAAAAGAACATAGAAGCCTTAACAATTTTGTAGAGTGCATATTGCTCGATGTTGCCTATAACGAACCCAATGCTGTGACTAAAGCTGCTATTGAGGAAGCACGGAGCGGCAAATTACGCAATGTACCGCCTGTTGATACATCTTCTGTCGAGGCTATGTTCAATTGTCAGGAGAGGCGACGCGAGGCGAAAGTGGAGCGGGTGAAGAGATAGAATATGAGGGTGCCCGCGAGCTGCATGACAGCCGCCCCCCAGAATGCGGCGGAATAGGAGATGTATTCAAGCAGGAAACCTCCGGCCACTATGCCCAGCCCCATGCCCAGATCCCACGAGGTCAGTATGGAGGAGTTGGCCGTGCCCCTCTGGTCGTTGCGCGCCATCTTGATAAACATGTTGAGGAAAGCCGGGAACATGTGGCCGTTGCCCAGGCCTATCAATGCGGCCGACAGATAATAGGCCCAGCCGTGCTCCACGGCCGCGAACAGCGTGAACCCGGCCAGCGACAGCAGCACACCCACAGCGGCGTTCTCCACGATCTTCCCCTTGGCGAGAGCCTTCGATCCCTGCAGACGAGAGGCGAAAAGGCCGAACGACAGGATCATGAAGAAGACGCCGGTGCCCCCGGTGATGCCGAGCACCTCGGCTCCGTAGATGGCCACATAGTTCGACATTATCCCCCAGCACATGCCGAAGCAGAGTATGTTGGTGGCAAGCACCCAGGCACGGGTGAGGAAAAAGCGGTCGAGACTCATCGGCTTCTTCTCCTTCACCGGCTCTCGTTTCTTAAGTTTTATGGAGGAGACTGTCAGGAAACCCGCCAGGGCCACACCCAGCGCGATCCAGAAGAGGAGCATGAAGTTGCCGGTCACATCATAGATCCATATACCCACCGAGGGGGCGAAGGCCATGGCAAGGTTGTTGCTCAGTCCGTAGAACCCTATCCCCTCGTTGCGGCGCGAAGAGGGGAGCACGTCGATGGCCACCGTGGAGTTGGCCACGGTCACGGCTCCGAACGGCAATCCGTGGAGAGTGCGCACTATGGCGAAGAGCAGCAACGTTCCCGCGCCGATATAGCCCGTGAAAAGGATGAAGAAAATGAAAAAGCAGAGGGTCAGCACCTTTTTCCGGTCAAACGTGTCGACTATGAAGCCGCTGAAGGGCCTCACGAGAAGCGCCGCCACAACATAGCCGGAAAGCACGAGCCCCATCACGTCCTTGTCGGCGGCAAACTGCGCGTCGAGATAGATCGGCAGAAGGGGAGTAAGGATGTAGAATGAGAAAAAAAGCATGAAATTCCCCACCATCGCCTTGCAGTAGTTGCGGTTCCAGAGCTTCTCTTTCAGCACCGCCGCCTCGGCGGCCATAGCCTCCGCAGGCATTGTCTCAACGTCTTTCCTGTCCATAATCTTGTTGTCAGCCTGGGGTGATACCCGCAGGTCTTTCTATCATTTTACGCCGCAAAATTACAAATTCGCAAGGAATTGGGCAACTATTGAACGGAATAGACGGGTTTATCCACCATTTTGCATGTTTTTTCCACTTTCAAGAATTGATATATTTATTAACTTTGCATTCGGAAAGGCAGCCCGTCTCTCATCCTCTCTGCCGGATTCCTCTTTTTCTCGAAAAACTCAATAACAATATACGCATCATGAAGACTAAAATCATGGCCGCCCTGCTCGCGATGGGATGTGCTGCCGCCGCCTCGGCAGATGTCAACCGTCTTGTCATAGAGCCTAACGCCAAGGGGGCGAAAATATCCCCCACCATGTATGGACTCTTCTTCGAGGACATCAACTTCGCCGCCGACGGCGGTCTGTACGCTGAAAAAATCAAGAACCGCTCGTTCGACTTCCCCCAGCCCCTCATGGGATGGAACGCTTTCGGCAAGTGGGAGCTCAAGAATGACGGCCCTTTCGCCAACAACCCCAACTACATGCGCCTTCTCCCGGCCGGACACCGCGAGAAGCACACGGGAATCGACAATGAAGGCTTCTTCGGAGTGAGCTTCGAGAAGGGGAAGGACTACGACTTCTCCGTGTGGGCTCGTGTGCCCGACGGTGGGAAATCGAAGATACGCGTGGAGCTCGAGGATCCCGCATCCATGGCCGAAGGGCAGGACAAAGCTGCCAAGGAGATAGAGATCTCAGGCAAGGAGTGGAAGAAATATGCCGTGACCCTAACCCCCGGGGAGACCGTGGTGAAGGGTAAGCTCCGCATCTTCCTCTGCAAGCCGGAGAACGCCGTCGACCTCGAGCACGTGTCGCTCTTCCCCGCCGACAACGACAACGGACTGCGCAAAGACCTCGTGCAGAAACTTGCCGACCTAAAGCCGGGCATCTTCCGCTTCCCCGGCGGATGCATCGTGGAGGGAACAGACCTCGCCACACGCTATCAGTGGAAAAACAGCGTCGGCCCGGTGGAAAACCGCAAAGGGAATGAGAACCGCTGGGAGAATACATTCCGCCACCGTCATTTCCCCGACTACCGCCAGTCGTACGGCCTCGGATTCTACGAATTCTTCAATCTCTGCGAGGAGATCGGCGCCGAACCTCTCCCTGTGATCAGCGTGGGTCTGGCATGCCAGTTCCAGAACGGCCTTGACGCCCATGTGCCTGTCGACAGCCTCCAGCCCTACATCGACGATGTGCTCGACCTCATAGAATTCGCCAATGGCCCTGCCGATTCGGAATGGGGCAAGGTGCGCGCCGACATGGGCCACCCCGCGCCGTTCAACCTCAAATTCGTGGGCATCGGCAATGAGCAGTGGGGACCTGAATATCCCGAGCATCTCGAGCCGTTCCTCAAGCAGGTGCGTGCCAAATATCCCGACATCAAGATCGTAGGCTCGTCGGGCCCCAACTCCGAGGGAAAGGAATTCGACTACCTCTGGCCTGAGATGAAACGCCTCAAAGCCGACCTCGTCGACGAACATTTCTACCGCCCCGAGAGCTGGTTCCTGGCCCAGGGCAACCGCTATGACAACTACGACCGCAAGGGTCCCAAGGTTTTCGCCGGCGAATATGCCTGCCACGGCAAAGGGAAGAAATACAACCACTTCAACGCCGCCTTGCTTGAAGGAGCCTTCATGACAGGCCTCGAGCGCAACGCCGACGTGGTGGAGATGGCCACCTACGCTCCCCTCTTCGCCCATGTGGAGGGATGGCAGTGGCGCCCCGACATGATCTGGTTTGACAATCTCCGCTCCATGCCCACAGCAAGCTACTACATTCAGCAGCTCTATGCCACCAACAAGGGCGACCAGACGGTGCCCCTGAAGATGGACGGCAAGGCCGTGGCCGGCAATGAGGGTCAGAACGGTCTCTTCGCATCTGCCGTGAAGGAGAATGGGGGCGACCTCATCGTGAAGGTGGCCAACACCGGCGACGCTCCCCAGGATCTGCAGATGGATTTCAAGGGGCTTAAGAAGAACCAGGGCTACTCACAGGTGGTGGTGACCACGCTCCATGCCGAGGGCGACGCAGAGAATACCCTCGACAACCAGAATATCGTGAAGCCTGTGGAGAAGACTCTCAGCCTCGAGAATTCAAAAGACTGGAACGTGACGCTCCCTGCGAAAACGTTTGCCGTATACCGTTTCAAGAAATAATCCCCGCAAGATATGAAGAAATTACTTAACGCCCTCGCTCTCGCGGCCCTCTGCGCCATTCCGGGCATGGCCGCCAACGAGGCCCTGGTCAATCTCCAGCCTTCCAAGGAGAGCCCCGTGATCCAGAAAGAGATCTACGGACAGTTTGCCGAGCATCTCGGCACATGCATCTATGGCGGCCTCTGGGTCGGACCCGATTCCGACATCCCCAACCAGAACGGCTACCGCCTCGATGTGCTCAACGCCCTCAAGGAGCTCCACGTGCCCGTGCTCCGCTGGCCCGGCGGCTGCTTCGCCGACGAATACCACTGGATGGACGGCATAGGTCCCAAGTCGGAACGCCCCCGCATGGTCAACAACAACTGGGGTGGCACCGTGGAAGACAACTCTTTCGGCACCCATGACTTCTTCGACCTCTGCGAACTGCTCGGATGCGAGCCATATCTGAGCGGCAACGTCGGCTCAGGCACCGTCGAGGAGCTCGCCAAGTGGGTGGAGTATATCACGGCCGAAGATGGCCCGATGGCCGCGCTCCGCAAGAAGAACGGCCGCGAGAAACCCTGGAAGCTGAAATATCTCGGCGTGGGCAACGAGAGCTGGGGATGCGGCGGCAACTTCACCCCGGAGTTCTATGCCGACGTATATCGCCGCTATCAGACGTATTGCCGCAATTTCAACGGCAACCACCTCTATAAGATAGCCTCCGGTGCCAGCGACTACGACTACAACTGGACTGAAGTGCTCATGAAGAACGCCGGACGCCATATGGACGGTATCTCCCTCCACTATTACACAGTGCTCGGATGGAGCGGCAGCAAAGGCTCTGCCATCAACTTCAACGAGGAAGACTGGTACTGGTGCCTGGGCAAATGCCTGGAAGTGGGCGACGTGGTGCGCCGCCACTGTGAGATCATGGATAAGTATGACCCGAAGAAACGTGTGGGTCTGCTCGTCGACGAGTGGGGCACATGGTTCGATCAGGAGCCCGGATCGATTCCCGGACACCTCTATCAGCAGAACTCCCTGCGCGACGCCATGGTGGCTGCCCTCAGCCTCAACACGTTCCATACTTTCTCCGACCGCGTGAAGATGACCAACATCGCCCAAATCGCCAACGTTCTCCAGTCGATGGTGCTCACAAAGGGCAACCAGATGGTTCTGACTCCCACCTACTACGTCTTCAAGATGTATGTGCCTCATCAGGACGCTCAGTACATCCCTGCCCAGGTGGCTTGTCCGGTGAAGAAAGACCGCAACGGCCGCGATGTGCCCGTAGTGAGCGCTACGGCATCGGCCAAGAACGGCACCACCACCCTCTCGCTCGTCAATACCGACCTTAATGAGCCCGTCACCATATCGGTGGCCCTCAACGGTGTTCCCGCGAAGAAAGTGGCCGGTGAGATCCTCACCGCCGCCTCGATGAACGACTACAACGATTTCGGCCAGCCCGAGAAAGTTACCCTGAAACCCTTCTCCTCCAAATCGTGGAAAGTGAGCGGCGACCGTCTTACCGTCACCCTCCCCGCGAAGAGTATCGTTACCCTCTCACTGAAATAACCGCCAACGTTTCTTTCATAGATCGTAGCCCTGCCCGACTTCCTCCAAGTCCGGCAGGGCATTTTTATTGACCGGAAGCAAAATCAAGTACGGAAGTGAAATCGCGCCAAGTACGGAAGTGAAATCGCGCCAAGTACGGAAGCAAAATCGCGCCAAGTACGGAAGTAAAATACTAAAATGCCTTATTATTATTTGTTTATTACATTGATAATTTGTATTTTTGCATCAAAATATATATGATATGGAATCTTACACTCCAAGAATAATAGACAGGATTCTGAAAGATGAACTTGATGCCATAGGCGCTGTCCTTTTGGAAGGACCGAAAGCCTGCGGTAAAACCACGACAGCAGAACAAGCCGCCAATAGTGTCATCTATATGGATGATCCGGTAAGACGCAATCAATATCTTCAGATGGTGGAGACGGATATATCATATATATTAGATGGTGCTACACCAAGACTTATCGATGAATGGCAGATCGCTCCCAAAATCTGGGATGCTGTAAGATATGAGGTAGATCATAGGCATAGCGACGGACAATTTATTCTTACAGGATCTGCTGTGCCACCGAAACAAGACAAGGAAGAGATGAGGCATAGCGGTACGGGACGTTTCTCATGGCTGATGATGCGGCCCATGTCTCTTTGGGAATCACATGATTCCAATGGCGATGTAAGCTTGTCAGATCTGTTTCATAAAGATGGCTCATCACCTGTCAGAGGTACTAATGCCCTGAATCTTTCCAACATCGCTTTCCTGACGTGCCGTGGAGGATGGCCAAGAGCTGTGGATAAAGGTATGGAAAAATCCGCTCTGCGTCATGCGATAAACTATTACGAAGCCATTGTCAGGAATGACATATCAAGAGTTGACGATGTAGAACGCGATGAACAACGGGTAAGAAGGATTATGCGTTCATATGCCCGTCATCAGGGCACACAGGCCAGTGCTGTGACAATCTTAAAGGATATTTCCAATAATGACACGGCAGAAATCAGCGACAAGACTATCTATTCATATATCAATGCCTTGAAAAGCATATTCGTGATTGAAGATATGCCTGCATGGAGCCCGAATCTACGTAGCAAATCGGCTATTCGTAGCCTTGACACCCGCTATTACGTCGATCCCTCGATAGCTTGCGCCGCATTAGGTCTTGGACCCGATGACCTGATAAATGACCTCAACACATTCGGTTTCATGTTCGAGGGTTTATGTGTGAGAGATCTGAGGGTATATGCACAGGCAATTGATGGAACTGTGTTTCATTTCCGCGACAAAAGCGGTCTGGAATGTGATGCAGTCGTTCATCTCCGCAACGGAAACTTTGGATTGATAGAAATCAAACTGGGAGGAGACAAACTTATTGAGGAAGGGGCCAAAAATCTTCTCACCTTAAAGGAACGTATCGATACCACCAGGATGAAAGCACCATCCTTCACAATGGTTCTTACAGCCGTAGGCGATTATGCCTATACACGCACAGATGGTGTGATCGTAGCCCCCATCGGCTGCCTTAAACCCTAAACCCTCAACACTAAACCTTCAATCCTCAACTCTAAACCCTAAACCAACTTTGGCAACTTCAGTAAGACTCATTCGCCGCTATGTCTGGCTCATCGACACTATCCGTCGTGCCGGACGCCTCACCCTTGAGGAAATCAACCAGAAATGGATGGACGAACGGACACTCCGTCTGGAAAATAAGGGTGACGATGAGGTGATGGGAGTAAACGTAGATTACGACTACGACTGCGAGAAAGTGATGTTGCGAGTATATGACCGTCAGCGTGCCTACATCGAGACATTACCACTCCACAAGTCGCAGCGCCTCGTAAAAGCCGGCAAGGAAAGCTCCGACTACGAGCTGACCATTCGCCCCGAATACGAATTCCAGCACGCCATCCTCGCCCTGGGTCCCGAGGCCGAGATCCTCTCCCCCGGCTGGCTCCGCGACGAGCTCCGCATCCTTGCCACCGACATCCTCCGTCACTATTCCTGACCACGATTGCCCATTCATTAGGCTCCACCCATAGGCGGTAATCTACAGCCTATGAAGTGTCACGGTCTGCCGCAACCCCCTCATCGATTATCCTCTCGACAAAAGATCCGGTTCAATACACAGACAAACCAACGGCAAACCCAAAAAGAAAATATAATCAAAACCGGTTCCTTAATCCAGATCCAGTCCGACTCAAGAATTTCCACCGGCAACGTAAACAGGAGAGCAATATCGATTGCCAATATCATCAATAAAGTTAAAATGAGATGAAGAAACAACCATCTGTTTCTCCTCTTCATTACGGTTGCCGACGCCCTATCGCCCTTCGTTTTATCACGCGACACGACATCCCTCTCATCCTCAAATACCCCTTCCAGCCATATCCTGAAATCCTCATAACGTCTACCCATATCTTTTTTCCCGCAAAATAAACCACCCCTCCTGCCACATGACGGCAAAACAAGTTAAAAACATCTATCAAAAGTTTAAGAAGAATAAGCCAACTCAAACTTGAATTTGTTATGTATTTGCATGTAATTACATAATTTTATATCTTTGCAAATAGAAATAACTGATATTAATATGACTTCATTCAGAAAAAGAATACTCGAGCAGATTGAAAAGATAGATGCCGGACGTATATTCACGTTCCGGGATTTGACATTTGAAACTGGAAAGACCGCCAACGTTGCGGTTCTCCTATCTGAACTGAGTCGTAAAGGATCACTGGTTCGTGTGGAAAAGGGAGCTTATTACCGTCCCAAGAAATCAGTGTTAGGATTTGGAGAACTCCCTGTATATCAAGATGAACAGTTTCGATATCTGAGAAAAAAGTTGAACGGATATATCACGGGGGCATATGTATATAATAAAATGGGACTAACCGAACAGGTCGCAACCACCATAACGATAGCTACTCCCAATCCTGTCCGCCGTTTCAATTTCAAGAACTTGGACGTGGAATGCGTAAAAGCCTACTGCATGGATTTTTCCGATGAAAGCCTTATTCCATACTTACGCTTGCTTGATGCGATAAAAGACATGAATCACATACCAGGTACAACCGGTCAGGATATCTACAATCGTGTCAAATGTCAATATTTCAATAGATATAATCAATCAGAACTAAAAAAATTAGTATCTTTGGCGAAAAATTATCCACCACGTGTCAGAAAAGTTGTCGCAGACATAATGGGCGACATCGGACAAATCATGATGCAAACAGAAATGGCAAAAACAATTCTTCCAACAACGCGGTTCAATTTGAATTATAAAACAGCATAGACATATGAATTTACATTCTGACAGGGAAGCGTTTAAGGAAATTATAGCACTTGCCTCTGACCATTTCAATTATGAACAGTCGCATGTTGAAAAAGATTACTGGGTATCTAAGATATTACAAGATATTTCCATGTCAGAATATGCGGATAAGACCTACTTCAAAGGTGGGACTTCACTTTCTAAAGCCTACGGACTGATAGAACGTTTCTCGGAAGATTTAGACTTGTTCGTTTTCACAGGCGATAAGAGTGCATCAAAGCAGGCAGAAAAGACATTAAATAAGAAACTCTCCAAATATTTAGCCGGGCTCAACAGTGACATATTCAGGAAAGATTTGTCGGAAACAGGTGGTAATTACCGCAAACTGTATTTCTCTTATAATAATATCTTTCAGAGCGTTGGTCTGAAGGAACATCTGGAGGTAGAGATAAAATCTTGCGACTTACCAGACAAAAGATTGATGTTCTATCCGGTAGACAAGCGGGTTATCAGACCGATAGTGACCTCCTTTCTTGAAAGCATCGGACAAAAGAATTTGATAAACACTTATGGACTGAGATATTTTGAAATACAGTGCATCAATCCCCGTAAGACCATTTGCGATAAGATTTCAAGATTAGTAAAACTATCTTACAAAGAAGATGCCGCCGCTCAGTTGGCAAAACACATCCGTGATATTTACGATTTGTCGTCACTCTACAATAATAAGGAATATAACGATTACCTAAATTCAGAAGAATTCTTGGATGCCATGTACCGTGTGACAATAGAAGATGGACTAAACAAGAACTCCTGTTCTCACTTATCATTGGCAGATGCGCCGATATTTAAGGAGGCCGAAACTATCATGGCGTTATCAGAAGTATCCACAGCATATATTTCCGATTTGAAAAAGCTGATTTTCGATAAAAGCAAGCTACCGCCTATTCATATGGCAGTGGAAACTTTGAACAATATGCATAAAATTCTTATAAATTTTGAAAAATATAGAAATTCATGAATAGGATGAGTTATTTATATACTCAAGGAATCCATCTCGACCCAATCGGCAATCTCCCCATTATTTTCCTGTATCACCTTCTCAAGCCATTTCACAGAGTGCCTGTCAAGCTTGGTGAAGTCACACGATAAAAGTCGGAGTCTTGACTTATTTGGTAGGGTGTTCAGTTTGATGTTTTTTCGGAACATCAAACTGAACACCCTACTTAATAATGTAATCCAATGGACATGATGATATTTATTCAAACATAGTCATTTATAAAAACGCCAAAGACGTGAGGCTTCTTTGCTCCACGTCCTCGTATATCAGGTATCGCCAAACACCTTTCCGCTCGAACTTGAAGAATACGTCACCCCACGTCCGGTGCGGATATGTGGGCGGACAATGCTATGTCCGCAGCTATACGCTGCCGGAGATGGGCATCCTTCACCGTTCGTTCAGCGGAATATATCTTGATTGGCGATTTTGATATACCGAACGACTGGCAAAATGCCTTTGGCGTGATAAGGGATCCTGTCTGACCTCTGTCGGACAGCGGATGAAATCCATGTCCCTCATCCAAATGCGAAATTACTACTTTTTTGTGAAGGATGCCCCATTTCCGGCAACTATTTTTTATGTTCTACAACATATCCGCAGTCTGGCGACACTCTCAAAGTTCCTTCGATGCAAATTTATCTCTCTGTTCTGCCACATGGCGGCAGGAATACTCGTTTTTTATGGCAGATCCTCACTGCTGCCGTCACACTTCCTCTAAAAACGCCAAAGACGTGAGGCTTCTTTGCTTCACGTCCTTGTATATCAGGTATCGCCAAACACCTTTCAGTCTGAACTTGAAGAATACGTCACCCCACGTCCGGATGCGGATATGTGGGCGGACAACGGTGTGTCCGCAGCTATACGCTGCCGGATAGTGGGCATCCTCCACCGTTCGTCCGACTGAATACTGAACTGGCGATTTCGATATACAGGACGACTGGCAAAATGCCTTTGGCGCGATCCCGAAGGCCGATGAACCTCTGTCCAGGGAGCCGCCTCGAAAGTCTGGCGGCACATGGCCCGCGAAATCAGACGCAAATATAATCATTTTCGGCGAAGGATGCCCACAAGGCAAGCCGTTTTTATATTTCTTCAGCCGCAAAACTACCCTCCCCTCCTGCCACATGACGACAGAAACCATTAATTTTTTATCATTTCTGCCACGAAATGTCAGGGTAAATGTCTTACTTTGCATAAGAAACTTCTTAATACTACCGGCTATGATCAGAGTAAAGAACCCCGACATACTCCGCGAAAGACTGTTGCGCACGGAGGCAAAGATAAAGGATATAGCGACGCGTAGGCATCGTGGTGGCTACTGTTGGCAGCAATGCCCCGAACAGCGCGAGAAGGTGAAGTCGCTCCTTATCGACCGCTCCGTATACCTCGACCGTATGTTCCTCGCAACACCGGCGGAGGTGAGCCGTTTCGAGGAGATCAACGAAAAACTTATAAGCATGGCCGATGAAATGCATGCCAGAGCCGCTATGATGTGGGAGACACTGATCGCCATGAAGAAGGTGACAGAATTCGACGATAAGTATGAGGTGGAAGGAATCCTCACTATAGAAGGCAGCGATGATGACGAGGAATTCGTGCTGCGTCTTCCGGAAGACGCATATTATGGCTCCGACTTCCTCTTCATGAGCGGTGTGCTCAATGAGGTACGCGACCCTTTCATGTATCAAGCCCATTGCTCATGCTATGCCGATGCCCAGGATCTCATTGCGGGGATAGGTAGAGATGAGGAAGCCTTCAACAATTCCTTGGAAGACGGGCAGTCATGGGCAGAGGCAGCCTTATGCCATCCGGCTCTCAACCATATCTGCATATGCCATCCCATTCACGACATCTGCACCCACCATCCATATTCCATTACTGATCTACTGCGCATAAACGATTTCAAATCTAGGGTGACCCTCACCGTACACCACGAAACCACCCAAGTCGGCATACATTGCACCTTTCCCCGCTTCCGCACCTTGAAAGAGTAAAAAACCTTTGTTTAAAAAGCGACTTCTAAAAAACATTCAACTTTGGAAAATTTAAAGTAGTATTTTAAATTTTCCAAAGCTATACCTTAATATTTCACATGCCGTCATCTACGACGGCACATCCATGCCGCCGCTGCTGCTCCACATCCGCGAAATCTACGACATGACGAAAATGGCAAACCAGCAAATACCAGTTTTTCATTTAAGGAGATCAAAAACACCCAATGCGTAGCCTGGTTTTTCCTGGTTCTCCTGGTATGGGATAATATATGGCAAACCAGTAAAATCCAGCAAAATCCATTTTTTTATCGTAGGAAGCTCAAACACAAATCACAATTGCGTAGCTGGTTTTTCCTGGTTTGGGACAATATATGACAAACCGGTAAAAACCAATGCCTTATCTTAGTCGGATCACAAACCTTAAATCATCACCGCGTAGCCTGGTTTTTCTGGTTTGGGAAAATATAAAAATCAAGACTTGGATGAGAACAGATCTTGTATATGTCAGCCTTTTTTGTTATCTTTGTAAATGATAATATTTGATTACTTATCGGGTAAATATGACAGATACTAATAATATGTTATCACTTCTTGAATCGTATATGGGGCCATCAACCGACGAGGTCGCACGCAAAATAGCCGACGATTTCAGGAAGCGCAGGGTAGAGAAAGGTCTGACCAGAAAAGCTGTGGCGGAGATGTCGGGGGTGGCCCTTGCCAACATAACGCGCTTCGAGCAGCATGCGCTCATATCGCTGAAGCATCTCATCATGCTCGCCACATCCATGAACTATCTCTCGGAGATCAAAAACATATTCGCCGAACCTAAATACTCCACCATTGAGGAACTCCTACAGATACGCCACAACACCGGCAAAACAAAAGCTTACACACGCAAACCATGAAAAAGATGGGACAGAAAGAGGGACCCGCAGGGGTCCTTTTTTCAGCTCCAGCCTGTAGATAAGTTGTAGAAAAGCCGTCGAAATTGCGTAAAAAAGCCGATGAAAACGCTTCGAAAAGTGATCCACAACTTAAAAGCCGTTTGCTTTGAATTTATAAAAATGCATTGAGACTGTGTGTTTTATGAATACCCCGTATTTCCATACCGGCATTGTTGAACGATATTGTCAGCCCAATCTACAGACTTCCCCGGGGTTTTCTACAGTTTTCAACACCTCCTGTCGTGAAAATTTATTAACTTTGCAGTTGTCTACAGGGTGTAGAAAAAGTCCATACGAATCTGATTCTCAGAAAAGGCACCTGTAGACAACATGACAATAAAGCCGCCGCGGACTTCAATAACCCATATTTCCAAATTTCAGAGGCAAAAGTTATTTGGGGTTATCTACAGTCTTTGTTGTTGATGTTTAAATTTTTTTAGAAGTTTAATTTTTATTAGATAAAAAAGAAATGGAATCAACCGCCCCCGCCAAGTCGCCGCAATGGCTCCGTTCGGAGATCGAAAGACTGAAAAAGGAGAAGAACGCGCTGATCATGGCACACTATTACACCCGCGATGAGATCCAGGAGATAGCCGACTTCATAGGCGACTCCCTGGCCCTTGCCCGCCAGGCCGCCAGGACCGACGCCGATGTCATTGTCATGTGTGGCGTCCACTTCATGGGGGAGACCGCAAAGATACTGTGTCCTGACAAGAAGGTGCTCATTCCCGACACGGCTGCCGGATGCTCGCTCGCCGACAGCTGCGATCCCGTGGAGTTCGAGAAGTTCGTAAAGGAGCATCCCGGCCACACCGTGATAAGCTACGTCAACACCTCCGCCGCCGTGAAGGCACACACCGATATAGTAGTCACCTCGGGCAATGCCCGCAAGATTGTGGAGAAGCTCCCGGCCGACGAGAAGATAATCTTCGGCCCCGATCACAATCTCGGTGAATACATCAACAGCGTCACCGGACGGCAGATGCTCCTCTGGAACGGCGCCTGCCATGTCCACGACCGTTTCTCGCTCGACCGCATCGCCGAGATGAAGCGCGAGCATCCGCAAGCCAAGATCCTCGTACATCCCGAATGCCGCCGTCCCCTCCAGCTCATCGCCGACAAGGTGGGATCGACAGCCGCCCTGCTCGACTTCGCGCAGCATGACGATGCTCCCGAATACATTGTGGTGACCGAAAGCGGCATCCTCTTCGAGATGCGCCGCAAATGTCCCGGCAAGACTTTCCTCGCGGCGCCGGCCGAGGATGCGGAATGCCAGTGCAACCAGTGCGACTATATGAAGATGAATACGCTCGAGAAGGTGTATGAGACGCTGCGCGACGGAGAGCCGGAGATACATGTCGATCCGGAGGTGGCGGAGAAAGCTGTCAGGCCGATAAAGCGCATGCTCGAGATGTCGGAATGATGGACAGGAAAAAGAAGGATATAGTAGAGCTTACCAATTGCAGCCTACGCCAGTACAGGGAGCGCCGCAAGCTTCCCCTGGCGTTGATGGCCGACAATGTTCGCTCCATGTATAACATAGGAGCGATGCTGCGCACTGCCGACGCCTTTCTCGTGGAGGAGATGGTGATGGCAGGCATATCCGGCTGTCCTCCCCATCCGGAAATAACGAAGACGGCTCTCGGCGCCGAGGAGAGCGTGAGCTGGCGTCATGTGGACGACGCTTTCGCGGAGGCCGCGAGGATGAAGGATGAAGGCTGGAGGATATGTGCGCTTGAGCAGGCCCACGACAGTGTCCGTCTCGACCGTTTCACGCCTCTTCCGGAGGAAAGATACCTTCTCGTGGCTGGTAATGAGGTGAGCGGCGTAGACCAGCGCATAGTCGACATAGCCGATGTCATCCTCGAGATACCTCAGGCCGGGGTGAAGCATTCGCTCAATGTCTCGGTGAGCGCTGGGATAGCCCTCTGGCACCTCGCCAGCCATATGGGACTCGGCGATGATGACTATCGGTAGACGATACGTGAAAGTAATGATATGAGAGGCCATCCTCCGGCATAGCTTGCCAGGATGGCCGCTTTGTTTTTAAAGCGCACGTATGGATTGAATAGTGAGGAGAGGCGCGATTCCTTTATGTTGGCGCGGCATCTGCTGATGATTTCATTCGCCGAGGCCTTCTCCTCTTCTGTCATGTGTTTTCTGCCGTTCTCCATAAGGCCGAGCATATTGAATGAGGCGCTGAGCCTGCGCGACAGTGCTGCCGCATAGACCTCGGGCCTGTTCTCTTTCATATGGGCTGCGAGGCGGTCGGCTACGTCGATCACGTCGGCCCTCTTAAGTGAAAATGTGTGGAGTATACTTTCCTCGTGCTGGCGATAGAAATAAAGCGTGGCCGGATAGAGGGCAATGAGACGTGCCGTCAGCGTGACGCGCGGCATCACATCGAGGTCTTCATACAATGTTTGCTCGTTGAATCGTATGTTTCTCCAGAGGGAAGTGGCGAAGAGTTTGCCGCACACTGAAGCATCGGGTTGACGCCGCTGATAGAGCATCCTGCGTGCCGCTGCTACAGGAGTGTAGAGATTGCTCTCTATTTTTTCAAAAAGACTGTAGAAAGGTTTATCAAAGTTTATGGAGGAGCAAAGCTTCAGGTCATCGGTGAATTTTTTCTTCCGGCAGTCCACGATGTCAGCGCCTGTGAGAAGCGCCTGACGCACCATGAGCTCCAGGAAACGGGGATGGATTACGTCGTCGGAATCGATGAAGCAGATGTAGCGGCCGTCGGCCATGCGTAGTCCTGCGTTACGGGCGGCTCCCGGTCCGCAATGCAGGCATCTTATGGTGTGTATTCGGGAGGTGGCACGCGTCGCAAGCTTACATATGGTTGATGAGGCATCGGTCGAGCCGTCGTCTATGAGGATCAGTTCCCACCGTGAATAAGTCTGCGCCAACACGCTGTCGACGCATTGGCGCAGATATTCCTCCGAATTATATACGGGCACGACTATGGATACAAGTGGAGTGTCCATGTCATCTTAATGGTGTTTCTCAGACAGTGAGAATCTCTTTCTCTTTTGCGGCGAACACCTCGTCGATCTTCTTCATGTATTTGTCATGAAGCTTCTGTACATCGTTTTCTGCGTCTTTCTCGACGTCCTCGCTCAGGCCTTTCTTGATCTCTTTCTTCAGACCATCGATAGCCTCGCGGCGGGCGTTCCTGATCGACACCTTCGCTGTCTCGGCCTCGGCCTTGCTCTGCTTCACGAGCTGCTTGCGGCGGTCTTCGGTAAGGGGCGGGATCGACAGACGTATCACCTCGCCGTTATTCTCGGGGGTGACGCCGAGCTCAGAATTGATGATAGCCTTCTCTATCTCCTTGAACATCGATTTCTCCCAGGGAGTGATGGCGATGGTGCGGGCGTCGGGCACTGATATGTTGGCCACATTCGAGATGGGGGCCTGTGAGCCGTAGTAGTCCACGCGTATGCCGTCGAGCAGACGGGCGGAAGCCTTTCCGGCGCGGATATGCGATAGGGTGTCGTCGAGATATTCCACGGCGAGCTCCATATTGTCTTTCGCGTTGTCGAGATATTCTTTTACTTCCATGCTGTATGTTGGTTTAAAGGTTTAGTCTACGAGTGTCCCCACATTCTCGCCGGCGAGCATCTTCGCCAGGTTGCCCTCCTTGTCCATGTTGAAGACGTAGATAGGCATGTTGTTCTCCTTGCAGAGCGCCGTGGCGGTGATATCCATCACTTTCAGGTTGCGGGCTATGACTTCGGCATATGTTATGTGGTCAAACTTTGTTGCCGTGGGGTCTTTCTCCGGATCGGCTGTGTAGACGCCGTCCACACGTGTGCCCTTCAGCATCACGTCGGCCTCGATCTCGATTGCGCGGAGCGCCGACCCTGTGTCGGTGGTGAAATAGGGAGAGCCGGTGCCGCAGCTCATGATCGCCACACTCCCCTCCTTCATAGCCTCTATCGCTTTCCATTTCGAATATGGTTCGCCGATAGGGAACATACCGATGGCGGTGAGCACCTTTGCGGGCTGCCCTATGGCCTCGAGGGCCGAGCTGAGGGCAAGGGAGTTGATCACCGTAGCCAGCATACCCATCTGGTCGCCCTTCACGCGGTCGAAACCTTTCGATGCGCCGGAGAGGCCGCGGAATATGTTGCCGCCGCCGATCACGATGCCCACCTGCACGCCGTTGTCGACAGCCTCCTTCACCTGCGCGGCATAGGAGTTAAGGCGCGCCGGATCTATGCCGTAGCCCTGCTGGCCCATCAGCGATTCGCCCGACAGCTTGAGAAGAATGCGGTTATATTTCATTTTCCTTTTTTCTTGAGTTTATATTTGAGATACATTGCCTTGCCTGAGTCTTATGAATAGAGACTGGCGTAAGTGTCCCAAAATTAATAATAATAGTTCAACCTACAAAATTTTGAGGGAAAAAGCCTGGAAAAAGCTTGTATACCGCTATCCTGGAGGGGTTATCCGGGATCGGAGGGAACCTTCCCTGCTATATTGTCAAGAGCCTCCCTGGTATGCCCACTTGTAGTCATCGAGATCTATCCCCTGAGGCGCGGGCACATAAGGGGTTATGTCCTTGTCCATGAAATCCTTCACGAAGCGAGCCACCACCTGATCGTGCATGGCGTCGTCCACTTTCCTGAAGCCTCCGAGGAAGGAGGGGTATGAGAGCAGGGTATGTGAGGCGTTGAGCAGGCTCAGTTTCATGTTCTCATAGGCGGTAACATCGTCGGTGAACTGCACTCCCGCCTTTTCCCACGCGGGTCTTCCCGCCGCGAAATTATCCTCCACAACCCATTGGATGAAATCCTCGCAGTATACCGGGGCCTTGTCGTCTGTGCCGTTCTCCCGGTTGAGGCGCTCAATGTCGGCAGGTGTTGTCGACGGGGTTATGCGGTCTACCATGCTGTTGGGGAATGTCACGTTCTTTTCCACCCAGTCGGCGAGACGCGGATCCTGGGCGCGGAAGAATGTCATGAATGCTTTCCGGGCCGTATCTCCATTGTGCTTTCCGTTGCCTCGTTGTGCCCGTCACGTCCGCATATTGTGAGTGTGTACATGCCTTTCTGGCTCTTCAGGGCCTGATAGAGTGTCTCGTCCTGCGGCATTATCATCGCTCCCGCTATTCCCCAGCATCCCTGGCTGATATCCTTCCCGATGAGCAGGTCGGTGTAATATTCCTCATGAGCACGGTGGAAATTGCCTACCCCTATGTGCAGGATTCCTGCGGTGAGTTTATCGCGGTCATAGCCGGTTTTCTTCAGTTGTGTGGTCATATATTTGAATTATGTTTATTATTTTGTGATATTCTTAAAGTGCGTCCGTATTTGACATACATTCCGCGTGTATCATCTTTTCGTCTGCAAAGTTATGTGGCTGGCATAACGATAGGAAATAAAACAGAAGTTTTTTTATTGGGAACGTATGCGGGAACGCTCTCAAAATCTGCACACGTTCCCGCCCCCATTCTCCCCTCCCTTTTCTCTTTGTCTGCTCTTTCCTCTTCACCCTTCACCCCTTCCTCTTTAACCTTTCCCCTTTCCCCTTTCCCCTTTAACCTTTAACCTTTAACCTTTAACTGCCCTTTCCTCTTTAACCTTTAACCTTTGTCTGCTCTTTAACCTTTAGAGCTTGTTTAAAAACAAATGTGAATAAAAAAAGAGCATCCGTCGAATGTTCAG
>ERZ836877.1504-NODE-1504-length-34966-cov-18.561198_pt1 | contig 34966 bp, 30 predicted proteins | sample MGYA00519469_ERZ836877 | MGnify/ENA primary metagenome ERZ836877 (study PRJEB31850, sample SAMEA3708809) | human gut metagenome | biome: human gut; feature: human-associated habitat; material: faeces | place: China | collected 2014 ...
CAGGTTTCACTGTTTTTTATCCCCGCGACGCATTTTTTCTTGCTTCCGGGGGCTTTTTTTATCGCCTCCGGGGGCTTTTTATCGGTTTATACCTCTGCCCTATCCACGCCGATACCCTCACCCCTCCCCACGGGTTGGGATACCATAACGCGCCCTGCAAGGGATGGGACACGCTTTCTGTGAGGAATGGATAAACACATGAGAAATGGACAACACATGAAAAATGGATAAACACATGAGAGAGGGATGACCTTCCCTTTCGTTAATGCAAAAATCCCACATGCCTCCGGAGTATAAATATTGATGGCGGTTGACGGGACATTCCCGTCAACCGCCATCAACTATACTCAAGAGCGTCGTGATGATATCTATTACGAAAAAATATATCTGATCAGATATGTTGTTGATATATATAGAGAGTCCAAGTCTATCAGACAATATGACTATCAATTACAGTCAGAACTGGAAATAGATGAAAGGGGCTACCTCTTCAGACATAAACTCGATAACAAGCTGGACAGCTATCATAAATACTATGAGTTTTATCACCCAGTTCATCCTTACAAACAACGTCTGAACGCCATCAGCCCATGAGCGAGGGGTGAAATGGAATGCTATCAATGTGAGCATCATAATACACCAGGCAGGGCGCGCCTCCCAAAACTGTGGGATCTGGTTCCAATGGAAATCTACAAAAATATTATGTATGATCAGGATGGATTCAGAAAAATCATTAGCCCGGAAGAATACCCATAAGAGAGATACATATATAAAAGTAAAAGCCCAGGAGATAAAGACGGTGATGAAATTATCAGGAATCTTCACCAGAACTGGCTTACATGCTTTATGCACCGCAAGTCCGATTCCATGCATCGCACCCCAAAAAACGAATTTCCATGCAGCCCCGTGCCAAAGTCCACCGATAAGCATCGTAAGGAAATTATTTATATATGTCCTCAAGGTGCCATGCCGGTTTCCGCCAAGAGGGATATAGACATAATCACGGAGCCATGATGACAGAGAGATGTGCCAACGACGCCAGAATTCAGTAAGATTGCGGCTCTGATAGGGGGAATCGAAGTTCAATCCCAGACGGAAACCCATTATAAGAGCGATTCCTATCGCCATATCGGAATAGCCGGAGAAATCGCAATAGATCTGCATCGTATATCCCAGCACCCCCATCAGGGTCTGAACACCGGCATACAATGACGGATCATTAAATATCAGATCATTATATTGAGCGATATAGTCTGCGATCAGGGCTTTCTTAACCACACCCGTTATCACAAGCCAGAGGCCTCCCCATATATCGTTGTAGGAGGCACGGCGATTCTCTCTTATCTGCGGTAGAAAACAATCGGCCCTCACGATAGGGCCTGCCACCAATGCCGGGAAAAAGGAGAGGAAAAACAGATAGTCAAGCCACGACGACGTCGGACTTATCCTTTTCTTATACACATCGACCACATAGCTTATCGACTGAAAGGTATAAAAAGATATACCTACTGGCAGGATTACATCCAGAGGCTGGAAATTGCCCTCCACCATCTGATTCCAGTTCCAGAGAAAGAAGTTGGCATATTTGAAATAGCCAAGTATGGAGAGGGATATACCCACCGACAACCACATGAGCGCGAGTCGCAACCAGCGCGGATGAGCCTTATATATAAGATGCGAGAGTGTCCAGTCTACAAGCGAAGTGCCGATAAGCATGAGAAAAAACAGGCCGCTCGATTTATAATAGAAATACAGAGAGAAACAGACAACAAACAACACCATCTTCCATCTGCTTCCCTTAAGGAAAGCATAGACAGGAAGAAAAACTATGAAGAGAATCCAAAAAAGCCCACTTGAGAAAAGCATCGGAGCTTTCGGATCATATGCGAAAAGACCAGCCACATTCCCGAATCCCTCCATAATATCGGACAATACCTTATCCATCATTTGCAATATACTAAATCGTTATGCACTACAACATTCAATGTGATGACAACACTTAGAAGTCGCTTAACGCTGCTTTCAAACAAACTCTTAAACATCTACTTATTGAGAGCTTTAAGAAAAACCACATGTGTCTTCACCTTACCTATAGTATCAGGAGGGGCAACAGCAAGAATAGGATGCGCCGACTCAGGCATCCATCTCATGATGCTATCCATCCAAAGCGCGGAAGAACTTCGTGTCGGATGTATATTGTCAGCTTTCCTCTTGAAGTTCATCCCCTCTGACCTGAAAAAAGATCCTCTCATGCACGCAGATTGGAGCATATCGTTGATACCGGTATCTTCTTTCCAGTTGGGCGGCCCGATCCATACATAAGGAATATCGCCTATCTTGGCAAGTATCTTCCTCACATACGGAAGACGCGACTGTGGCTTTTTGAAATACAGCTCATTACTTCCCAAAGATACAAACACATAGTCGACGTCATATTTCCTGAGATAGTAATCAAGAGTATCGCTTTCCGCCCAGATCTTAGTATTGCTCGAATCCCAGTTGACAGCATGGAACGTATGCCCGTTGTATGCGGCATACGCGGCAAGCCTGATCGCCAGATTCAGAGTCATCGAGTCGCCGAAAAGCAAAATTGATTTCGGCACAGTGTCGACCTCCATCATCTTTTCCTCGACTTCAACCGCCACAGAATCCGTCGGGATTTCCGCAGCCACGGAATCAACACTTCCGTCAGATTCCGGGAAAAGAGTCTCCGCGAAAGGGGCTTTCTTCAATGTATGGCCGGCAATCGTGACGTCATCATAAAACGCAAAGGAGAAAAAAGCCAGCAGAGCCACCACAAGAAGCATCCAAAGACCTGAATAATTCGATTTCATATTGTTATACGAAAAATAACCGAGGAGAAGGAGAAAATCATTTCTATTGATGTGCAAAATTAACTCATTCCCATAATGTGAGCAAATAAAATCTTCATAAAATATGCACAAAAACAACGGCTACAAAAAGAGGAGGGCCGCTTCCACTACGGTCCTCCTCGCGATTCCACTATAAACTATATCTAACTAAACTTAAACCATATTCAACTTTTCTCACGAAACTTTGAATATTTATCCATATTGCTTCATTGCTTTTTGTATTAATAGAACGATTGCAGAAGCGGTTTGTTGGATTGTTTATGCTGGTTTAATCTTATTCAACACCCCTTAACAATTGGCTATGCATTAATCACTTCAACACTCTCAAAATAGAAAAAATTTAACAACCTTTCCACGATTCTGATAAAACGATAGATGTAGCACAGAGACAACATGAAAAACATCCCAGCAAAATAAACGATTAAATGAAGTGTGCAGAACCGCAAACACCTTTTATTTCATCCCCCAAAATATTATTTCACCCCAAGAAAAATACTTTCTCAGGATTCCTGCGTTATGATAATAAATCACACCTGACCGGCAATACAAGTTGCCCGGGGCGGGAAAAACCATTAAACAATAATCAGATGAGACTTGACGGAAGGCGTACGAGCTCGAATGTGGAAGACAGAAGGGGGCTCAGCGGCGGCGCGAAGATCGCCGGAGGTGGCATCGGCGGCCTGATAATCGCCGCTCTATTGATATGGATATCCGGAGGCAATCCCCTATCGGTGCTCAACGGCTCATCGGGATCGTTTGCGACCTCAAATGAAATACGGTCAGATTATCAACCCACCGAGAAAGAGGAACAATATGCCGAATTCGCCAAAAAGATACTTGCCGGAACGGAAGATGTATGGACAGAGGAATTCCAGAAAATGGGACTTACCTACCGGGCGCCCAAAATGGTGCTCTACACGGGTTCCGTGAAGTCGGGATGCGGATCAGCCACATCGGCCGTCGGGCCGTTCTATTGCAGCGCCGATGAGACTTTATATATCGACCTATCCTTTTTCGAGCAAATGGAGCAACAGATGAAAGCAGGAGGCGACTTCGCATATGCGTATGTGATCGCCCATGAAGTAGGCCATCATGTGCAGCACCTTCTCGGCACCCTCTCCCAGACCCACGAACAAATGGCACGCCTGCCGGAGGCCGAAGCCAACAGGATAAGCGTGCGTACAGAGCTGCAAGCCGACTATTATGCGGGAGTCTGGGCATATCACGACAACCGGATGTTCGGCTCGCTCGAGCCCGGCGACATTGAGGAGGGGCTCAACGCCGCCTCCAAGATCGGCGATGATTATCTGCAGAAACAGGCCCAGGGATATGCCGTGCCCGAGACTTTCAACCACGGCCGGTCTGACCAGCGCGTGAGATGGCTTGAGAAAGGAGCCCGCACTGGAGATATCAGAAGCGGCGACACTTTCTCCCCCTCATATTCCGATCTCTGACTAAGAAGCTGCTTTCTAAACAACTCCTAAGATTATATCATCCATCGCGCCATCAATATCTGGGAGCATCTGCCGGAGGAAGACTTCCGGCGTATGGCTCAACGTGCGCGGAATTGGCGGGCAGAGGCGTCATATACATAACCTGCCTCTCCGAGTTTTCTCTCAAGTTCGCCCCGGTCAAGGCCAAGCGAGAGACAAAGATCGTCGAGCGATTCATATGCGCCGTCGCGCAGTTTCATATTCATCATGCTGTAGAGGATATTCGGATCTGATATCATAGTCGTTTATTTGATTTTTTTACTTATCTTTGTGAAAAAATTTTTCAACTATGATTAAACGGACACTTACCATCATTTGTTGCCTTCTGGCAGCCGCTGCCAACGTCATGGCATGCACTTCCGCCATAATAGGCGCCAGCCGCAATCCTTACGGGCGCCCACTCCTCTGGAAACACCGCGACACGAGCGCCACCGACAACAAGATCGAATATGTGGCCGGGAAAAACGGGGAGCACTCATATGTTGGCCTATTCAATGCCGACGACCGCCGCCTTGAACAGGCCTGGATGGGGATGAACGACGCCGGATTCGCCGTAATGAACACAGCCTCCTACAATATAAAGGACGATAAAGTGCCTCAGAAAAAAATGGATAAGGAAGGATATGTGATGGCGAAAGCGCTTAAGACATGTGTGACCGTAGATGATTTCGCCCGTCTGCTCGACACTCTTCCGCGCCCTATGGGCGTAGAGGCAAACTTCGGAGTAATCGACGCCTATGGCGAGGGTGCCTATTTCGAGACAAACAACCACTCCTACGTAAGATACGACCTCAACGATGCCCCCGACGATGTACTGATACGCACAAACTACAGCATGTCCGGACGACCTGAGGAGGGCTTCGGTTTCAACCGGGAGGCCAATGCATGCTATCTGCTCAAACCACATATCGCGGCTGCTGACATCACCCCGGAAATCCTTACCGAAGACGTAAGCCGTTCGTTCTGGCACGATCTTAAACAACGCAATTACTCCGCAGGCCCCGACAGATGGGTGATAGACCAGGACTTCATACCGCGCCATTCCTCGACAGCCACAGTCGTAATAGAGGGATGCAGACCGATCTCCAAGGAGGCAGCCCCGGATCCCGAAACAATTGCCGAACAATATATCATGTGGACAGGTCTCGGATATCCCCCATGTTCTGAGATTGTGCCCGTATGGTGCCGTCCCGATGGCGTGCACAATGACCTCAGGGGAACACTGAAGAACGGACATTCCCTGATGAGCGACCGAGTGAAAGCGCGCAGAGACGAGGTCTTCCCCCTGAAAAAAGGGAATGGGGAGAAATATCTCGATATCTCACGCCTTTATAATGCCGAAGGCACAGGATATGTGCAGACCCTCAGGCCAAAGAATCTGGAGACCTACAGGGCCACACGTGCCTTGAGAGACAAATGACGCCCATATGTCGGGAAAAACTCAGAAGGAAATCGACGTTACGGACAATGCCATGGACAGTGGCCTGACACCGGTCGTCACCGAGATATTCCGCATGGGAAAACAAAGTCATGCCATGCATATGGTTCACCTGCATGGCAAACCATGGATGGCTTTGATGTCATGTCTGGCCATGGCATCGTTGATATGCGGTATTTTTGTCGACACGGCATGGTCTGTGGTTTTCCTTATGATGGTGTTTATTGTGTTCCCTGCAATTCTCGCATATCTTTATTTCTTCTATGGTCTTATTCCGGAAAGTGCCATGAACGTGGCACCACATCGTCTGATATTCCATAAAGATTCGATCTCCTCAGAAATATATGCCTTGCAAAAACCTGCCCCGGAGGCCACTGAAGAGGAGGATGATAAGAGAACTGAGAATCCGGTACATATCCTCAATGTGCCTTTGAAATCCGTTGAATCGCTCACTGTGGGAATCTCCTCAGTGACATTATCGCTGAAAGGCAAAGGCGCGTTCATATGGATTCCGGTTAATGCTTTCCCCTCGGAAGATCTATTCAAGATGGCGATACAACTGAGCACACGTTATCTCAAACATTCATCGGATAAAACCCATCCAGACAATCAAAAATAACAGACCTACATAAATGAGACTTCTAAAGGACAATAAGAAATACTGCTTCGTGATGGATATGGAAGTACGCGATTATGAACTTGACTGCGAACAGATAGTCAATAACGCCAACTATCTCCATTACATGGAACATACCCGTCATAAATTCTGTTCCGACGCCGGACTCTCGTTCATTGACATGCACAACCATGGCATGGACGCAGTTGTAAGAAAAATAGAGATAGAATACAAGACTTCCCTGCGCGGCGGCGAGAGCTTCCTGAGCTGCCTCAGGCTCGACCGGCGAGGACCGAGATTCATATTCCATCAGGACATAATCAAACCCAACGGCGAGATGGTTGTCGAGGCTGTAGTGACAGTCGTTGTCCTGAAAGACGGCAAGCTTTCCCGTGGCGACGAACTCGCAGCCGTCTTCTCGAAATACATACGCTGATTTTCACGCAAAATAAATTCGCTCTCATGCCTTCCGACCCTACAGCCATATTTGAGATCGCCATATCGATGGTGAGTAAGATCACCCCCGGGATCGTGCGTGCGCTTCCTGACATAGGTCTGACCCCCTCTGATTTCTTTCAGCTCGACACCCGGGATCTCGGCACGGCTTTCGGACTCCCCTCAGGCACCACCTTCGAAAGGATGGACCGCGACGAAGCGTTGTTCAAAGCGCGCAAGGAATACGCACTGATGGAAAAGCATAATATCAGAGGCTATTTTCTTCTTAACGCGGATTACCCTACAAGGCTTTTCCAGATTCCGGACGCACCGGTCTATCTATATCAACTTGGCGAAGCCGATCTTGAGAGCGAGCACATGATGAGTCTTGTGGGCACCAGGAAACCGACCCCCTACGGCATGGAATTCTGCGACCGCCTGGTGCAGGATCTCGCAGCCTATTTCAGAGATCTCACAGTAGTGAGCGGTCTGGCCTACGGCATCGACTCGGCGGCACACGAAGCGGCGCTTAAGGCCAATGTGCCTACCGTAGCTGTCGTGGCGCATGGACTCGACATGATTTATCCCGCACAGCACAGAGATCTCGCCCGTCACATCATCAGGAGCGGAGGAGCCATACTGACGGAGTATCCGTTCGGAGAGAAACCATTCCGTCAACGTTTCCTTGAACGCAATCGAATCGTGGCCGGACTTTCTGATGTGACAGTCGTGGCTGAGAGCGACATCAAAGGGGGTGCCATGTCGACCGCCAACACGGCTTTTTCCTACTCACGCGATGTAATGGCTCTTCCGGGAAGGACGACAGATCAACTCAGTTCAGGATGCAATCTGCTGATCCGAAAAGAGAAAGCCCATCTGATCACATGCGCCGCAGACCTGATCGAGACAACGGGATGGCGCCCTCTCGACATCGGGATAAACCCGAGGCAGAGAAATCTCTTCCCCGAACTTGAAGGAGATGCAAAAGCAGTCTACGAGCTACTGAGATTCAGTCATGATCCCCTGCAGATAGACTTCATCCACACCCAAACGCTCATATCCCTTCCACGCCTCACCTCCACCCTCTCTGAAATGGAATTCGACGGCATAATAATAAGGCATCCAGGCAACAGATACACAATTGCCTGAAATGCCTTATCAAGGAAATGGTCGCTATGGTTCAGAAGCGGTCGAGCACCGTGCGCACAAGTCTTTCGACAGATGGTTTATAGTCTGTCTGCGCGTCTTCGGCTCTTCTCTGGGCTATAATACAGCATACGGTCATGGCCCTGTGTCCGAGAAGCCGCGCCATGCCTTGCAGACATGCCGACTCCATCTCAAAGTTGGTGATCGGGCGTCCCTTGTATCTGAAAGTCTCTATCTTCGCGTTAAGTTCCGGATCTCTGAGTTTCAGACGCACCATTCTTCCCTGGGGAGCATAAAACCCCACAGCGGCAATCGTATAGCCCCTCACCATGTCATCGCGGCCGATTCGCTCCACCAGTTCAGCATCTGCATCAGCCACATAAGGAGCGGCCCAGGTACTATCCCAGCCCACATGCCGGCAGAAATCCCTCTCAAACGCGAGATCGCACACCTTGTCGCGGTCAGCATAGAAATTAAGTATGCCGTCGAAGCCCATTCCCTTCTCGGCAATGACGAAATCACCGATCTTCAGATCATATTGGAGAGAACCGGACGTGCCGATCCTGACCATGTTGAGAGTTCGGTGTTCGGGCTTTACCGTGCGTGTCCTGAAGTCCACATTGGCCAGGGCATCAAGTTCGGTAATGACAATTTCTATATTGTCCGGGCCTATACCATGGGAAATACACATAATCTCCTTTCCCTTGTAACGTCCTCCGATGGCATGAAACTCACGCGATGAGACATCATATTCAATCTCATCGAAATAAGATGCTACCATGTCGACGCGTCCGGGATCGCCGACAAGTATTATATTGTCGCGCAACTGCTCAGGGCGCAGGTGGATGTGGAATGCAGAATTGTCATCGTTGATTATTAGCTCCGATGGTGGTATAACTCTTTGATCTGCCATAATTTCAAGGTTAATGATAGTAATTCGTTTTTGTATTCTTCATAAAAGGAATCATAGTCAGGAGCGGTTCTCCGATAATCTCCCTGATGCCATAAGCAATGAAGAATCTCTACAAATTTAACAAATAATCCCATAGATGCAGTTCAAATCAACCCTATATTGTGTAAAATTTTTAAAATTTCCAGTATCATCCTTATCCTTTAGGGTAGATGCATAAGAATATAACATAGTGCAACGCAGCGGTTGTGGAAATCCACAATATCGCCAAAGTCCTGCTTTCCAAATCCTTATCCCGGCTAAAACAAGTCACGCGCAATTTTTTTTGCAAAAAATAGTTGCGGAATGAAAAAAAAGTAGTAATTTTGCACCGCTATCAAAAACGACCGAGGAGAGATGCCGGAGCGGTCGATCGGGACGGTCTCGAAAACCGTTGTACACTTCTGTGTACCCAGGGTTCGAATCCCTGTCTCTCCGCCAAAAGGCCACATACATAAGCCTTTATAAAAACCGCAGACTATCGAATAGTTCTGCGGTTTTTCATATTAACCCTTTCGATTTAGGGCTTAGATCAGACCGGGAAGAATGGCCTGGAGCTAAGAAACCGCAATCAACGGTGGATTAGACTCCTCACAGATGCCAGATTCTTTTCCGATATTCTTTCAATTCATTTTCCGGAAACTTAGATATCGCATGATCAAATTCACGAAGTATCGCAGCTTTATCTTCCGGTAATGCTCCTGTTATCGGTACCGTATTGGAAACATGATGCCCCAATATATTGACCCGTATTCTGAGTCTGTCGATAAACGTACGCATCTCCACAAGACGTTCAATCTCCGGTTCCTCTATATATGTGCCATCTAAAACCTCCTGATACAATCGGGATTCCTGAAAAACCGTCAGCGAGACAATATTGATAATGCAAGGATGCAACTTGTTGAGGACATCTGCTGTTGCAATCGCGCTTGCCTCGCCGTTGCCTTTACCGCCGAGACCGTTAAGGTAGAATACATTATATCGGATTCCGGCCTTGTCAAGTTTTGAAAGCTGTTCGAGAATGTCGGAGGCATGATAACCTTTGTTCATCCATTCCAGTGTCGGGTCGTGGGCAGTCTCGATTCCGATGTTGATGCTGTCGAGTTTCAGATGATGCAGATTCTTCAGTTCCTCGACTGACTTTGGAGCGATGTCGGTGACGCGGGCGAACATCCCGAATGAAACCATGTGCGGAAGATATCTTCTCAAAAGCAATGCCACATCCATCAGTTTATTGTAGCTTAATGCGAAAGGATTTGCCCCGGTAAGATAGACACGCCGTGCATGAGGTTGCCATTGATGAATGACCTTGAGGTCTTCCTCCACCTCCGATAGAGGCGACATTCGGAAAGGGGTGCCGTGATAAAGACTGCAAAACTTGCACTTGTGCCACGTGCAACCCGAAGTCAGCTGAAGAAGCTGTGAGTTGGCTTCGTATGGCGGTCGCCACACCTGCCCGATGAAATGTAGTTCCGGATATATCATATCTCGATATTTTTTAGTAATTTTGCGATGAGTCAGAGTGCTTTGCACCATGCAGCGGCTTCGCCGACAAGCGATCTCCGCTCACTCGCGAATATGAAATATTTGTGATGCAAAATTAGATGATAATCAGAGCCAAAGCAACAACTTACCGAAAGGTTTGACCCTTACCGGAAAGTTTGTTATGCTCGTTATCAGCCTCTTTTGTACTATGTTCAATGGCAAAAAAATTAGACTATAAATACTGCAAAGCGGCTCCTATTCTCGAATGGCTGGGCAACAAATGGGCGCTGGTGGTTCTTGTGAAGATCTCCGAAAACGGGCCGGTGCGCTTCAACGAGCTGTATCGCAACATCCCTTCGGTATCGGAGAAAGTGCTTTCACAAGTGCTACGTCAGTTGACCGCCGATGGCATAATCCGCCGTGAACTGTTTCCCGACGTCCCTCCCCGAACCGAATACTCCGTTACAAATTTCGGCAGAACTCTTTTACCACACGTCGAAGCCCTCATCAAATGGGGACGCGAGAACTTCGATACCATAATTTCAAACCGCAAAAAACAGAACTATGAGTAATGAAATTCTATACATCCTCCTGCCGGACTATGCGGCGCACGAGGTTGTATATCTCTCCCAGGCAATCTCATCTGATGAGTATGCTCTGAAAGAGAATCCTAAGTATGTAAATAAAATCGTGGCTCCGTCGATGGAACCCGTCAAATCTATCGGTGGGTTCCGAACCTTGCCCGATTATTCGTTTGAGACAATGCCCGACGATTATGCCGCATTGGTGCTTATCGGTGGTTTCGGATGGACAACACCAATTGCTGAACGTGTCATTCCTATAGTTAGGAAAGCCATTGATGAAGGTAAGATTATTGGTGCTATCTGCAACGGGGCATCCTTCTTGGCAAAATGTGGATTCCTCAATGATGTCAGACATACCGGCAACGGACTGGAGCAATTGAAATTATGGGGAGGTGAAAACTATGCCAATCCTCATGGTTACATACATGCGCAGGCGGTAAGCGACAGGAACATCGTCACAGCCAACGGTTCCGCATCCCTTGAATTTGCGAAAGAGCTTCTTCTGCTTCTGGAGAACGATACGCCGGAGCGTATCGAAATGTACTATCAGTTTAACAAGCTGGGGTTCTGTGATCTGTTTCCACCCAAATAAAAAAATATGGCCTGTTCAACTGAGTTTATAGAGTTCGTTTGCGACGTGCTTTCTCCGTTGGGAGAGGTGCGCAGCCGCAAGATGATGGGTGATTACATCATTTATGTAAACGGGAAAAACGTTATAACAGCTTGTGACAACACTGCATTTGTAAAAAAATTGTCTGGCATCGCCGACTTGATGGCCGATGCGGAAAGCGGCTGTCCTTATGAAGGAGCAAAAGAAGCTTATATTCTTGACTTCCAAGACACACAAAAGGTCATGAGAGTGATAAAGACGTTATGGGAAGATCTGCCTTTCCCGAAATCAAAAAAGAAATGATAGAGACGGAACGACTTATCCTCCGTCCCTGGCAGGAAAATGATGCGGGGGCATTGTTCAAATATGCGTGCGATCCGGATATTGGTCCCATTGCGGGCTGGCCCCCGCATACTTCGGTAGAAAACAGTTGTGAGATTATACGAACGGTGTTTGCAGCTCCGGAAACTTATGCGGTCGTCCTGAAACAAACGGGCGAACCGATAGGTTGTTGCGGAATCATGTTTGCCGATGGTCTTCATTCCGCCGATATGAAAGATGGTGAGGCAGAGATTGGGTATTGGATCGGCAAGCCATATTGGGGACAAGGTCTGATTCCAGAAGCTGTCAAAGCATTATTGACGAGATGTTTCAATGAGCTGAAGCTCGATGCCGTATGGTGCGGATATTATGATGGCAACACAAAGTCAAAGCGTGTATGCGAAAAGTGCGGATTTAAATACCATCATACCAATAGTGAAGTAATATCTCCACTTGGGGATAAACGGACTGAGCATTTTTACAATATGGTCAAAGAGGATTATAATGCTATAATCGAAAGCTATCAATGACTTGGCGAGACTTGGAACTGTATTGAGATGGAACAATTGCTATGAATCAAAGAAATCTTAAGGATATGAGCCTGACAGAACTATGGGAACTCTTCCCGATAGTCCTGACACCGCAAAATCCCGATTGGTCAGAATGGGCGAATGAAGAGATACTAGATCTCTCAACATTGCTGAGAGATTACAGTCCGATTATCAACCATATCGGTAGCACTGCCATTCCGAATATCCATGCCAAGCCGATAATTGACATTCTTGTAGAAATCAATCCCGATACCGACCGGCAACGTATAAAAGAAGCGATGGTAACAGCGGGATATATCTGTATGTTTTTTTCCGATAGCCGAATGAGTTTCAACAAGGGCTACACGCCTCTCGGCTATGCCGACAAGGTATTCCATATTCATTTTCACACCGTGGGTGACAACGATGAGATTGTTTTCCGCGATTATCTGATTGCTCATCCGGAGGCGGCAAAAGAATATGAGCGATTGAAGTTATCGCTTCTGCCAAAATATAAACACGACCGTGACGGATACACTGATGCCAAGGCTGCATTTGTAGGGAATATAGTCGGGCTTGCAAAAATTGTCAATGAAAATCTATAAGCCGAGAGAAGAACTGCGTCCTTATGTGCGCTACTATTGGACACTGAAAAGCGACGAGTCTTTCAGCATCCTGACATTTCCAATCGGTTGTCCACAGATGATTTTTCACCGTGGCTCGCCTCTTTATATACCCGAATTATCTTCCCGGCAGAACCAGTTCACCGTCAGCGGTCAGGTCAACTTCCCGGCTCATATCGCCTCGGATGGCGATACTGAAATGGTTGTCGCTGTATTTTATCCTCACACCATAGGATTGTTCCTCGACACTCCTCCATCAGTCTTCTATAATCAGGAAATTTCCGGATACGATATTGAGAACATACAACTGAGCCAACTTGCTGATCAAATTTTTGACTGTCCTGGTTCCGAATCGGCAGTATCTTTGATTGAGCAATGGCTGACCGCACGAATCAAGCCATCATTGAACATCAAAAGAATCGGCGCTGCTCTCTCCGCAATGCTCCGATTTCCATCTGCTTCGGTCGATACCCTCGCCTCCGTAGCATGTCTGGGTCGTAAACAGTTCGGGAGGATGTTCCGCGAATGTGTCGGCATGAACCCGAAAGAATATGGACGCATCGTAAGGTTTCAGCGTGCTTTACGGATGATGCAGCTCGGATCCCGCGATTATGCCGACATCACCTATGCCAACGGCTACGCCGACCAGTCGCATTTCATTCGTGAATTCCGGCAGTTCAGTGGGTTGACTCCCGTGCAACTTGTCGAATACCAAACGCCCTACTCCGATCTGTTCACCCATCCGCAATTATCTGAGTATTGATGTGGAAATACTCTTTTCACCACTTAATTCGCCGGATTGTCTGACTTTTTTTCCGTAATTAAACGTATAGGTCACGGCAAGCGATATGCGGCGGTGGTACTCCGAGCCAAATTGGGTCATGCTACTGTCATACCAACGGGTTGTCAATGTATCCTCACTGAGTTTCCACGAAGACCGGAAAAGATTGACCAATGACAACTGTATGTTCCAGCCGTGCGACGACCATCCGGCACCTGCCGAATAATTCATCGGCATCTTGCGCAGGTATGCGTTCTCTCCGTCAACATAACTCGTACCGGAATCATAATATGCGTTGAAATAGATATTCCCGAGATAATAATCCACATTGAGGCTTGCCGTAAACGGGCAATGTGATATGCCGTTGCTGCCGGTGGTCTTATAGAGCAGGAGCCGTGGAGCGACTGAAAAAGACAATCTTCCGCCTAAAAATTTTCCCGTAAGGCTGGCACCGATCTGTCCGTGATTATAATCTCCGTCATTCTGATATTTTCTCAGCATAGACCCATCGGGAGCGTCAGGAGTATAGACGGCTATCTGGCGATTGGCGATACGGAACATTGTGGCGTATGCCGACAACTGCCACATATTGTTGGGCAGCCATGTATAGCTTATGTTGGCAGAAGTATTACGTGAACATTTCAAGTCCGGATTACCTGATATATACATCAGTTCTGACTGTCGCATTATATTGGGGTTCTTCATTGCCGCGTCGGGTGAGAATGTGGCATACTGGAACCAGAGGCTGATGGAATGTTTCTGATTGGGAGCGTACTGCACGTTTATGTGGGTAAAAGGATAACTGTCATCCATTGTCTTCCCGTTTATGTAGTTGGATTCAAAGGCATAGCCTCCGTCAATGCTTCCGGCGATCTTTTGATAATTCAACGCCACACCGAAAGTTATGCCGGTGAAGGTCTGCCGAAAATGGTTGACGTCATTGCTTGATCCGGAATAGTCAATCTTAGTGCGTCCTCCGCCTGAGGATACGTTTGAAAACAATGTTATCTTATCATATAACGATTTGTTTGCCTGGGCTGTTCCTCTTAAGAACCATGAACCTTCATCAGCATGGTTTTTGATAGACTCAATCTCTGTCGTATAGTTGGAAGTTGTCTTATTGCCGGCAAATTCAGCCTGGAGGGTTCCATTTAATGACCATCCATGACCCAGAGAGGCAAAAAGTTCGCTGTTCCATCCGAGAGTATTGTTCTCGGATGGTGATTCAGAATGATATATTTCCGAAGGATACAGACTTAAAAAATTCACATATCCGGACGTCTGATATTCAGGCGTATTTATTCGGCTGAATGACACAAGATTGCGCAACGACAAGTTATTATTTCTGTTCCATGACGCGCGCAAAGCCGAGTATAATCCCCGCTGGTGCTTCCGTCCGGTTTCCGTACCGCTTTCACGACGGACTATTCCTGATTCAAACCGGTATGTCTCATCTGAAACCGAGCCGATATGAGGATTATAATCATAATCACCCGATACCATAATGTCATATTCCATTGCCTTGTAAGCAAACTTTGAGTACACTGAAGCCTCTCCGTTGCGCACCATGAACCGTTCTTTTGCATTTAGTTTGGTGTACCCACCGTAAATATAGGATTGTGTTATAAAATTCACGACATGCTGAGCCCGTTGAAATCGAGGATCCGTAGGGAAATCGAGATATTCCACCCGTTTGACATCACCCGGATTCAGGCCGCTGACATCACTGTCGGTCGCCGGATGGAAATTGATATATAGGCTCACCCCCTGATTGTCGGCTGTTGTGACTGTCGCGTTTATCGGATTAACACTCAACTGCGGTATGTTCATTCTTGAAAGGAGGGAAACACCGTCGGAGGCTGCTGACTTCTGTCTTCCGGATGGAATATAGACAGTTTTAGTCGCACTTGTGCGCTGTGCGTCGGCTACAACGGTTATCTCTCCGAGTTCTTTGACCTTCAAGGAATCCGGTTCTATCGTCTGTCCCTGAACCAATCCAGGGAGCATTATCAATGGAAGTATATAAAGTTTCATGTCGCGAAATTAGTATGAGTAGTCTTATTCAATCCTTATTCTCCCTTATTTAGTCTTAATCTTGCAATCCGCACAATATCGTATTGGCTAATTTTTTATAATTTTGCACTGACATGAAACACTTTAAGTTGATTCTGATCTCGATTCGCGTAATATTCACGTTGCTGCTTGCAGCCAACGTGTATTTCATGGTGCAGCTGTATGACTCCATAAAGGACAGATGCATGGATGATGTGGAGCAGTGTCTGAGCCGAGCCGACCAGGTTGAGACGGTTGACAGGATAATAGATGCCGGGCTTGGCGGAGAAAATGATGTGGTATGGATTAAGTTAGGCCTACAGAAATCCGATGTCGGCGACACGATGGATGCCGAGGAATTACGTGAGAAGGATTACTCACAGGGATTCCGTCGTGTTGACAAACAGCTCATGTCCATGATAGCCCGACTGATCCACGATGACAGTTATGCCGATAGAATAGGAGAACCGGACATTTCAAAACTGGAAGAAGCGTTCCGCCGCGATCTCGTTTTCTCAGGGTATTCTCCGGAGGAAGTGCATGTCGTTGTCACTGGCGCATCATTGGAATATTCATCTGACTTATGGGAAATAAATCACCGAGTCAACGATGATATAGTATATTATGCCTATATATCCCCCTTGACTGAAAATATACTCAGGGAAATGAGCGGAGTCATTGCGACATCAGCACTGATTGCATTATTGCTTACCTTCGGATTCTGGTATCTTCTTCATGTCATCCAGCGACTTCGCACCATCGAGGAGATGAAGGATGACTTCACAAACAATATGACCCATGAACTGAAAACTCCTATTGCCATAGCATACGCAGCAAATGATTCATTGCTCCAGTTTCCAGACCCGGGAGATGAGGAGCGGACAAGGAAATATCTGACAGCCGCACTTGACCAGCTTTCCAAACTTGCCGGATTGGTCGAGAACATTCTCGCGATGAGTATGGAACGTCGCAAAAATCTCACTATGTCAAAGGAAAACATACTCCTCAAGCCATTTCTTGCAACAGTGATAGAACAACAGCAACTCCGGGCCGACAAACCGTGTGAGATTTCGCTCGAATGTCCCGAAGATATCGGCATTGAAGCGGATCCGACACATTTTTCAAACATTATCGGCAATTTGATTGAGAACAGTATAAAGTATTCCACAGAGGAAGTCGTAATCACAGTCCGTATAGATGAAAACAGCATATCTGTCATCGACAACGGCATAGGGATACCAGAAAGATCACTGCCGGATATTTTCAAAAAATTCTATCGCGTGCCACATGGCAACAGAGCCGAAGCACGCGGCTATGGCATCGGTCTGTACTATGTCAAGACCATCGTCGAGAAACATGGCTGGACTATAAGTGTTGAAAGCAAGCCGGGTAAAGGGAGCACATTCACAATAAAATTCAAAGAACAATGAGTGACAGGATATTACTGGTGGAAGATGACTCCACGCTCGCGATGATTGTTTCAGAAACACTGCAACGCAATGGTTTTGAAGTCAACATGGCAGTCAACGGCGAGGACGGATTGCATAAGTTTTCTCTTTGCGGAGCGGATCTGATTGTGGCTGACGTGATGATGCCCAAATTGGATGGCTTCGAGATGGGTCGCCGCATTCGGCAGATTGACCGCCATGTGCCTATTCTTTTTCTAACTGCCAGATCGGAGATTGAAGACATTGTTGAAGGGTTTGAACTCGGAGGCAACGATTATCTCAAAAAGCCTTTCAAGATGCTTGAACTGATTGTTAGAATCAAGGCGTTGCTCCGAAGGAATACTCCCGATGACAGCGAACGACTCGCTATCGGAGAGTATACTTTTGACGTGCCTACACAGCGGCTTGAACATTCCCAGGGCAACTCCGTGCAGCTGACTATCATTGAAGCCAGAATTTTAAGGGAACTCGCCATAAACCGTGGTAATACAGTTGACGCATCAATGCTTATGCAGCTGATATGGCAGCGCGACGACCCTTACAGCAGAAATTCGCTCCACGGCTTTATACATAAATTACGCTACTACCTGCGCCACGACAGTTCAATCTCAATACTCAATCAGAGGGGAATAGGATATATGCTTACAGTCACAAAATAAAAATGTCTCATTTCTTCTATTGTTAATGAAATCAAGACAATAATTTTGCATCAAAAAACTATGATGCAGGAAGTAAATCCGAAGGAAACAACGCGGGCATACGCTTTCGACATGTGGATGAAGGCACCGATGCCGATGGTGACGCTGATAAAGACTCTTGATGTGTCGAGACTCCGACGTATCAGCCGAAGGCGCGGGCTGAAATTTAACATGACGATGTGCTGGTGCATCGGTAAAGCCGCCACGCAGATTAAGGAATTCTATATGCTGCCGGTCGGCGATAAACTGATGCAATACGACACTATCGCAGTCAATACCATTGTCGCCAACCGCGACGGGGAGGTCAGTTCATGCGACATCCCTTATTCCGACAACCTTGATAAATTCAATGCGGATTATCTGAGGTTGACGCGACAAGTCGCCGAAAATTGCGAGAATCACGATATCACAGACAGCATGGTTATCGGCACATCCGCACTGGCACAATACAACATTGATGGAGCCATCGGAATGTACAGCGGTATATTCAATAATCCATTTATGATATGGGGACGCTACCGCCGCAATTGGTTCAAGACATATCTGACAGTATCGTTTCAGTTCCACCACACACAGATGGACGGTGCCCACGCTGCCCGATTTCTCGATTATCTCCAGAAAGAGATCAACAATTTCTAACCAAGATCACTTGACTTCAGCATTGCAAAGGCCGGCATAACCCGGGAAATCTGACGCCTTTACAGTGAAATCGCGAAGCGTCAGATCCTCGATATTTTCAATATAGATGCCATAAGTAGGAGATGCCACAAAACCCTCTCCATCACATGGACGACGGTCGTAGACCCCTCCCGGCCATCCGGTCGTCTTCACAAGTTTAAGGGTTACATTATCAATAGTTATGTCATGAATTTTACCTGGTGCGTCGCAACCAAGAAAAATACCGTTCTCGGATGTGGAGGAGATATTATGGAAACGTATATCGCTAACTTCCCCGCATTTCCCTTTGATGGCATCTTTGGGAAACCGCCAGCCTGCGTCTTTATGATTGCCGGCTGCCCGGGGATAAGAGGAGACATAGATTGTCTCAGATTTTCCCCACCAAACATCGGAAAACAGATGACAGTCTACAATCATATTGGAGAAAGTGACATCCGTGACCGTCCCCTCATCGCGATTCTGTATTCCTATTCCACGGTTGGAATCTGTAATTATGCAGTTATCGAACAACACACGATTTATACTGTCCATATTCTCAGAACCTATCTTCACGGCACACGAACGGGATGTCATCACGCAATTCGTCACCACAATATCCTCGCATGGACCATATTCCTCGAATTCACGTCTATTCTTAAGGCATATGCAGTCATCACCACTTTCGATATAGCAGTTTGAGATGCGCACTTTGCGGGAATGATCCACATCAATGCCGTCTCCATTACGTATCTTAAGGTTATTAAGCAAGGATATGTCGCTTATAGCTACGTCTCGGCATCCCACAAGATGCACCGTCCAATATGCGCTGTTGGCTATTGTGACACCGTTGATCCTGATATTCTCGGTATTGACGAGTGTCAATATATGAGGACGCGGATCAAAATCCGTCACCGGTTTTAGTTCGTATGAATCATCAAGTTCTCTACCCATGAACGCAACGCCGTTGCCATCAATCCGTCCGGTGCCTGAGATTGAAATATTATGCAGGTTATCACCCGAAATCCACATCATACCCTCCCCTCGGTTTGCACGGAAAGCACTCTCGGTGTATATGGTCTCATCCGGATTCGCAAGCAATACCGAATTAGGCTGAAAATGAAGATCCACATTTGACTTCAGATGTATCGGACCTGACAGGTATGTCTGTCCGGAAAGGAAAACCACCGAACCTCCTCCCGCACGGGAACAGGAATCAATTGCCAATTGTATGGAAGCCGCATCATCAATATGTCCATCACCGGCTGCTCCGAAATCATTCACATAATAGTCGGCAGCAACACAATCAAGGCTGCATGTCAGCAAAAGAATAATGCCTGCTGATAGTTTTGTCATGTAAAAAGACAATGGTTTCATTTGCAATTCGAAGTTTTTAGAAGTCGTTGTAAGATTTTCAAGAAGATATGAAAACCAAGAGGGAATGCGGCAGGACTACTCAAAAATCAATTCCCCACCCCGGAGAAGTGAGGTATGCGATATTTTCATTGAATTCAAATCCCTGCCATCAAGTGATACGTGCCTATAATTTCCGTTGCCACGCGTACGTATTATGAAAGGCAGCCCTCCCTCGGGAGTGATCGTTATCGTATCGAAGGCTGGCGCACCAAGATAGTAGTCGGGCGTGGAAGGAGCGACCGGATAGAAACCCATGGCGGAGAATACATACCAGGCAGACATCTGTCCGGCATCATCATTCCCTGAAAGGCCGCCGGGAGTATTTAGATACTCCCTCTCCATGATATCGCGTATGCGGTTCTGTGTCTTGTCATGACGTCCGGCAATGTTGTAGAGATAAGCAATCTGGTGGCATGGCTCGTTGCCATGCCAGTAACGCCCATGATCAAACAAGGAATCAAGTTTGGCCACAAACGCATCCTTGCCACCGAGCAAATCCATCAAGCCTTCAGGATCATGTGGCACATACCAGGTGTAATGACATGGTGCCCCTTCCGTGAAAGCTTCGTTAAAGGAGAAGGGATCGGTACCCTCTGCAAACCGTCCGTCGGCATGACGTCCGTTGGCATAGCCAAGTCCGGGATCGATCACATTACGGTAGTTTTGCGAACGACGCATCAACATTTCATAATCATCTGTCTTGCCAAGTTTCCGGGCAATCTGCGCAAGAGCGAAATCATCGAAAGCATATTCCAATGTGCGTGATGTCTGCTCATTGTCATGGAAAGCCTCAAGAACCTCATCCTCCACTGGGATATAGCCATATTTAAGGTAAGATTCGAGTGCGCGACGCCCCATACCATTCTTATATTCGCTGAAATCGGAAGGACACTCAAAGGCATTCTTGCGGAGGTATCTGTAAGCCTCGGCAAGATCGAAGCCGCCGATCCCCTTTACCGAGGCATCCGCTATCGCTACGGCGCAGTGATCGCCGATCATGGCAGCAGTATAGCTGTTCCAGCATGGAAAGATCGGCATCCAGCCACCATCCTGAGCCTTGGCGACAAGAGAATTCATCATATCGCCGCTGCGTTCCGGCTCAATAAGCGTGAGAAGAGGATGTAAGGCGCGGAAAGTGTCCCACATGCTGAAATCATCGTAATAGTCACGTCCTTCTGCCATCTTCCTGATTGGCGTTCCTTTGCCAAAAGCAGGGTATGAGCCGTCGACGTCATTTGTGACCCGAGGCAGTAGGGATGCGCGATAGAGAGATCCATAAAATATGGATTTCTTTTCCTCCGATCCCCCTTCCACCTTAATACGACACAGGCGTTCCGACCAAGCTGAATTGCTTTGCTTGCGGACAGCATCGAAATCATCGCCATTGATTTCCGCATCGAGATTGGCGACAGCACCTTCAATTGAGGTGAATGATGAACCAATCCTTACGATTACTTCCTCACCCTTTCTGACGTTGAATGACACATAAACACCCGATTCCCTGGCTTTGCATATTTTATTTTTCCTCTTAAAACCTTTATCGCCCCGGAATGTGCCGTATTGAGTTATCTTGATATTGTCGGGCAACCTCACTACAAACCATCCTGAGAAGCCGGCCGGATCTCCCCATCCCTGATAGATACGGTGCACAGGATTGCAGCCTCTTATTTCCCCCTTCACTGGATCATATTCTATCCATCCCTCCCCTTCATCGGAATTAGGGTTAACCACGATATGCCCTACCCCATCGTCCTGATATGTGAAACGCAGAATACCTGATCTCGACAACCCCGTGATCTCTGCTTTTATCCCTTCGTCGGGAAGTGAAACCGCATAATAATCAGGCCGCGCTGTCTCAGTTCTCTTATCCATACGGGTGGCACGGGCAGAGGGAGATGTGCGGAGTTCACCCGACATCGCCTGGATAGTCATGCTGCCGTAATCCTGCGTACATCCCCCGTTGATCCAGTGACTGTTGCGGAATCCCTGAAGCAAAGAATCTGAATAGTAATATGGTGCGATACATTTCTGTTCGGTATCGCGTGTCTGAGGCGTCCACATGTTCATGCCGTGTGGCACTCCTACAGCAGGTATGGTCTGGCCATGCTCTTCAGATCCTTTGCCAAACATGCCTGCTGTTGCTGTTTCGGCAAAGGCTGTGCCGACACGTGTGTCGACAAAATCGACAGGAGTTTTTGATGAAATAGGCGATACAAGGACAATAAATCCCAATATCAAGGTTAAACTGCGATCCATGAAAGTTTTCATGGGTGCAAAATTAGAAAGATTTATGCTCCTTTACAAAATCTTTTCTTCAAAAATCTGAAAATATCCTGAGAAATAACCCCACAATAAAGCATCTTCATGGAGAGTATCAAGTCTCTGACCATTAGCAACACATCGAATCTGTCAATCCGTCTCTTCTAATTGGAACATATGACGATCGCAAGAAGAATAGAGAATTGATCATGAGAAAGGTCTGAGAAATGTCCCCGGAGGATCTCGATCAGTTTTGCCTTTCTTTTTTTCACTGTGATGTCGGCTATACCCAGACGCTCCGCGATCTCTGAAATTTTAAGTCCCTCTGCAAAACTCATGTCGAAAACCTCACGATAGATCGGAGGCAACATCCTGACTGCCGCATAAAGACGATCGAGCACTTCATTTTCAATCATTGTAGCCGAATAGTCATCTACCTTGAAACACCCCGCATCCCAACTCTTCGAATCCACATATCTGGTTCGAGCCGTGTATTGGCGATGCACATCTATCACCCTATTGCGCACTCCGTTCAACAAATAAGATCTCAACTGAAACGGCGCATGTATGTCATCCTTATGCAGATATGTGTTCACAATCACATCTTGCACGCAATCCTCTGCCAGACATGACACCTCCGGATCCAGAAGCTTACACGCATAAAGGATCAGTCCGGGATACTGAAGCTTGTAGAACAACTCCATATCCCCGGAGATAAAGGCATTATATATAATATCCGACTGATGATTCATGAGTGCAAAATTAGGCTCCGGACTTGTTTTCGGTCTATAAAGCGCCAACAAAGATAGTCAAATTCTTTAAAAATTATTGACATTTGATAAAAATATTAAAAAATTTATCAATTTGAGTTATACTTTTTGCTCATTACTCCGTCTTCGTTTAAAAACCTTTAAACTGACACGCATGGAAACAGAGATGGTAAGAATTGCCGATCTGGTTTACAAAAAAATTACAGAAGGGCTGAACTCTGAGGAAGAAGCTGAACTCACTTCGCTCACATCAGGACATCCCGATCTGGAGGAGATGATGACGCGACTGGAAGATTCCCGATACGTCGCCCGTCAGCTGAAACTTCGCGAGGCCATAAGATGGGAGAACCAGGCAAAAGATGCAAAGAGACGTCTCGGCATAAGACAGAAAAGGTGGAAAAGGTGGCATACGGCTGCCATAGCCGCGTCTTTTATTATAATTATATCCGTAGCCGTCAAATTCTTCAATGGATCATCCTCTCCCGACCTGCAACCACCAGCCGAACCAACCGGCAAAACAGATACGCAGATTATCCGCCCTGGCATAACAGAGGCTTTCATCTCGACACAGTCCGGAGAAAAAACAACTCTCACTACAGCCGACACATCGAAGATCAACCTAAATTTTCCTGCATTAGATAAAGAGATCCACGATAAGAACGGAAACCTTGCAAAGTCCAAACCCCTGGTGCTTGATGTGCCACGCGGACGAGAATTTAAGATAATACTTGAAGACTCCACTGAAGTATGGCTTAATTCAGAATCGCAACTGCATTACCCGGAGCATTTCTCAGCACACGAGAGAAGAGTTAAAATAAAAGGTGAGGTATACTTCTCTGTGAAAAGCGACAAATCCCGTCCATTCTACGTAGAAGTCAGACAGCAGCAGATAAGGGTCTACGGCACAAGGTTCAACGTGCGCAGCTATGACGACGACCCAATCACCTATACTACCCTTGAGACAGGGAGCATCGCCATTTCAGACGCCTCCAATCACGGTGGCCAACTCTTTCTCTCTCCCGGCAACCAGGCAATGTACAACAGCATAGACGGACAGACCGAGATGCGCCCCGTTGACCCCAAGGCTATCGCAAGCTGGCGTCATGGCCGGTTCGTTTTTGAGGAACAGCCCCTGAAGGCGATAATGCGCGACCTTGCCCGATGGTATGATTTCAAATATGAATTCGACGATCCGTCGATCGAAGACATTGTCTTCATGGGCAGCGTGCCCCGCTATGCCGATTTCACCACAGCAATCTCTATCCTTGAAAAAAGCGGTGGCATTAAATTTGAGATCAAAGGGAAAAATGTCAGGATACATAAGAAGAAACAGGATTCCCGGCTTCGCCGCACATGATGCGGCCACTGTCTTTCTCTCTTCCCGCAATCCGCGGGACTATATATATTCCTATAACTAAACTAACCGGTTCTATTATGATCAAACGACTATTGACATTATTTATCTGCGGGTTCATGCTTACCCCTGTCGGCATTCTCGCCAATTACTCTATCTCATTATCGGGCAACACCCCTGCCACAGCAGTGACCGCGTTGAAAAATGCGACAGGCTATGAGTTCGTTTATCAGAAAAACCTGATCAACAATATCGGGAAAAAGATCTCCGGCAATTTCAAAAACCAGTCGATGGAGCAGATTCTCGACAACATCATCTGCGACCAGATGGGCCTTTCCTATGAGATTGTCGACAATACAGTTATACTGAAAGAGCCACAGGAAACGCACACCTCTAATGTGCGTAATCTTTCAGGCATCGTGCTTGACGCGGAGACAAAGGAACCGGTGATCGGAGCCTCAGTCATGATTGACGGTAGCAACATAGGCACTTCCACCGACCTCGAAGGCAGATTCAAACTTGCAGGAATTCCGGCGAATGCGAAAAAAGTCAGGATATCTTATGTCGGCATGCATCCGCAGCTACTCAATATACGCCCGCAGATGACTGTATATCTCCACTCAAGCATACAGGCAATGGATGAAGTGATCGTCGTGGCCTACGGCTCGGCGAAGAAAGGATCATTCACCGGCTCCGCTTCAACAGTCGGCTCTGCCCAACTGGGTGCCGGTCCGACCACTTCCGTCACCGAAGCTCTTGTAGGCGCGGCGCCCGGCGTGCAGGTCACAACCGCCAACGGCCAGCCAGGGTCGTCACCATCCATCTACATTCGCGGTGTCGGATCATTCAACGCAAGCAACACGCCGCTCATTATTCTCGACGGTCTTCCATACGACAACTCCATAAGTTCCATAAATCCAAACGACATAGAGAACATCACCATACTCAAGGACGCAGCTTCGTCAGCACTTTATGGCTCGCGTGCTGCCAACGGAGTGCTTATGATAACCACAAAGAAAGGAAACAAGGAGAAAATGCAGGTCAATGTCAGGTTCAACCAGGGCTTCACCGCAAAACAGTCAGGAGACTACAATAAAGTGGGAGTAAGAGATTACCTCACAGTCTACTGGGAAAACCTGCGCAACCAATATGTCAGCGACGGAAGGACACCTGAAGAAGCCGGGCAACGCGCGTCTGCCAATCTTTTCAACGCCATAACCTATAATCCTTTCAACGTGCCCGCCGATCAGGTTGTCGATGCCAACGGACAGCTTAACCCGAACGCGGAGTTCATGTGGGCCGACGATTGCGATTGGGAGAATGCCATTCAGCATCTCGGAAGCAGGACTGACGCGGGAGTCTCAATAAGCGGAGGCACATCGAAAAGCACATATTATACGTCCGTAGGCTATACTGATGAGCATGGTTATATCAAGGGGTCCCGCTTCAAACGCTACACGGCATCGGCAAATGCCAATTCTCAGATCACTCCCTGGCTGAGAGTCGGCACCAACCTTACAGGCAACATCAGCTACAGCTATGGCAACCAGAATGAATCTCAAGGGAATAATATCAATCCCTTCCGATTCATAAGATATATCGGCCCGATATATCCAGTGCATCTCCACAATCCGGAGACAGGGGAATATCTGCGCGATGCCGACGGCAACCTGATATACGATTTCGGCACCGGATACTCTGTCGGCGGCATCGAAGTGCCCAAACGCGACTATGTTTCCGGCAACAACCCTGCCATAGAACTTCAGAAACGTGTAGATGAATACAGACGCAACACTATAAATGCCAAAGTATTCGCTGAGATAAAATTTCTCAAGGATTTCAAATTCACATTCAACGGCGGCGTAGGCTCCAATTCATATCTCGCCACGAGCGCAGGAGTGGTATATGAGGAGAAAGGCAACACTGGTAACACCAGCAAAACAAACTCTTTCACCACAACCTGGACCTTTAACCAGCTGCTTGAATACAACAAGGACTTTGGCGAACATCATCTCGACGTGCTCCTCGGGCATGAAAGCTATGATTATGAGTACAATCATCTCAACGCCTCTAAAAAAGACCAGAAATTTGACAACAATTACGAACTCAACAACTATACCAACATAGATTCCACACCAACCTCCTATACCAACAAATACAAGACAGAAGGCTATTTTTCCCGTCTCAACTATAGTTTCAACGAGCGGTATTTCCTTTCCGGCTCGTTCCGACGCGACGGCTCAAGCCGCTTCCACAAAAATTCCAGATGGGGTAATTTCTGGAGCGCCGGCGCGGCATGGCGTCTCGATCAGGAAAAATTCATGGCCGGAGTCAACTTCGTCAATGTATTGAAACTGCGCGCCGCTTATGGCGAGATAGGCAATGATGATCTGGGAAGCTACTATCCGTGGCGTGCCACTTATGAGAATGCCCAGAACGCCAACGAGGCTGGCTACATTCAGGATTCACTCGGCAATCCCGATTTGAAATGGGAAGTGTCGCGCAATTTCGATGTTGCCCTCGAATTCAGCCTTTTCGACAACCGTTTCCGCGGCACACTCGAATTTTTCAACCGTAAGTCGAGCAATCTGCTCTTCTCCGTGCCCCTCTCCTACTCCACAGGTATTGATTCCCAGTTACGGAATGCCGGTTCTATGTATAACCGCGGTTTCGAATTTGAACTCGGCTATAGTATTTTCACAGGGAAACCTCTCACCTGGGATATCAGCCTCAACGGCACCCACATCAAGAACAAAATCACCTCTCTTCCCATCGATCCCTATAAATCGGGAACCCACAAGATTGAGGCCGGACATTCGCGTTATAATTTCTTCCTGCGCCAATGGCGCGGAGTCGACCCGGCCACAGGAAATAGCCTGTATATACCTGCGGAGGAATACTTCGCCACCTCCGAGAGTCTTGTTGAAGTGAACGGCACGACCTATACCACCGACTACAAGGAAGCTCTGGAAGACTATTGCGGCGACGCCCTCCCGAAGCTTCAGGGCGGCCTGACCACAAATCTCGCCTGGCGCGGATTCAATCTCGGGATGACGTTCTATTATCAATTCGGAGGCAAGATGTATGACACTGTCTATTCATCCCTGATGCAACCCGGCACAGGCTCCCTCTCTTATCAGACCGTGCATGTCGACATTATGAAACGCTGGCAAAAGCCCGGTGATATCACCGATGTGCCGCGCATATCAAACGGCACAGACGCCACATCTCTATACGCATCGTCCGACCGCTGGCTTGTTTCTTCCGACATGCTTGAGCTCGCAACCATCAATCTCGGTTATACTTTACCGAAATCTCTGGTGAGACGCTTCAACGTCGACAATCTCAAATTCTATTTCTCCGCCGAAAACATTTTCCAGATCACGCGCCGCAAAGGCATCTATCCCAGAAAGAATATCTCGGGATATTCCAGCAACGGCGATGTCTACCTTCCTTCAAGAGTTTTCACTCTCGGATTCAATCTCACCTTCTAAACAACACTCCGACATGAACAAGATATTACTTTCATTTTCCGCGCTTATTCTGGCATTGTGCGCATCATCATGCAGCGATGATTTCATGGAAACAAAATCCACCTCAAATGTCGACCAGTCTCAAATGTTTGAGACCACCGACGGAGGCATGATGGCTGTCAACGGCCTGCATAAACTCATGTACACACCTTCGTTGTCATCCACCTACGCACAGGGAGGTTATCAGACATTCATGATATGGATCGACATGATGGGTGAGGACCTCGTCTACACCAAAAGCAACGCACAATTTCAGTCGCAGGCGAAATGGTCGCTCCACCGCAACCTCACCTCATCTCATCTTTCCTATCATTACCAGCTCTTCTACAAATTCATCTCCAATGCCAACATGATTATCGACAACATCGATGGCGCGCAAGGCCCTCAGATGGAACGCGACTATATCAAGGGACAGGCACTCGCCTACCGGGCGTTCGCATATTTCAACCTCGTGCAATGCTGGGGGCAACGCTACCGCGCCGGCGAGAACAATACCCAGCCGGGCGTTGTGATGCGTATACACAACACCACCGACAACCAGCCTCGCTCATCGGTTGAGGAGGTATATGCACAGATCAACAGCGACCTTGACAACGCAATCGAACTGCTGAAAGGCGTCACCATCGAACGGCCTAACAAATCTCATATCAACCTTCATGTGGCACGCGGACTGAAAGCCAGGGTTCTTCTTGCCCAAGGCAGATGGTCAGAAGCCGCCGCCATGGCTAAGCTCGTTGTCGATCAGTCGGGAGCTAAACTCCAGGATGATACCTATACCACACTCATCAACCGTATGAGCGACCAGACAAACACTGAATGGATCTGGGGGAAACTCGGACTTGAAGAACAAGCCGGCACCCTTAAGGACTTCCACAGTTTTATGTCGAACAAAAACGCGAGCTACAACAAGAACACACCCCGTGCGATCTATTGCCTGCTCTACAACCGTATTTCCGACACAGACGTACGCAAGAACCTGTGGTTTCCTGAGGCTCAGAATCCGAAAGCCGAACGCAAACCTATCATTCCGACAAAAGGGAATATTCGCAACTATATGGCCAATAAGTTTCTTTTGGCAGACGAAAACATGAAATGCGGCGATGTGCCATGGATGAGACTGCCTGAAATGATGCTGATCCAGGCTGAAGGCTATGCCCGCGGCGGAAACTATACCGCGGCTGCCGAAGCCCTCTATCCGCTCGCCCGTCACCGCGATCCGGAATACACACTGAGCACAAACACCGGAGAATCACTTATAGATGAAATCATGTTCCAGCGCCGTGTGGAGCTCTGGGGAGAGGGATTCCGGTTTCTCGATCTGAAACGTCTTGACATGCCGCTCGACCGCGGTCCACGCCCGAGAACGGAACTCGGCTATAGCGACGCCGCATGGACAGGCAATACAAAAATGCCTACTAACGTTGACCCGGAGGCATCAAACTATAACATGTATGACGAACAAGCTATGGGAGAGGAAAACCGCTACCGCGCTGCCGGTCATAAGGACTGGCAATGGCTTATTCCGAAGAAAGAATGCGAAGTCAATCCTCTTTGTGAGCAGAATCCATTGTAAGAGTCATGACAAGCCTCCATACTAAGTAATATACATCGTCAGTTTAGCGTTTTTTCAATAAACCCCAAAAAAATGCGAATCCAATACCTTCTCACCGCATGTCTGCTGTCGGCAATCCCGGCAGCAGGCATTGCCGCATATCATGACACTCCCGAGCCTATTTCCTATTTCCTCCCGGAAGGAGCATACAGTTTTTCCGAATCCATACCTACCCCCGAAAGCTATCTCGGCTTCCAGATCGGACAGCAACACGCCGACTGGGGACAGGTGGTAGGATATATGAAACTTCTGGCAGATAAGTCCCCGAGAGTGACTGTAAGGGAAACCGGACGCACATACCAGCACCGGCCTTTCATAGAAGTGGTGATAACTTCCGAGCAGAACCAGAAAAACATCTCCGCCATAAAAAAAGAACATCTGAGCATAAGCGAATCCGGAAATCTGTCAGACTCTGATGCGGAAAGGATTCCTGCCGTGGCAAGCCTTATCTACAGCATCCATGGCAACGAACCATCAGGAGTCAACGCCTCCCTGCCCGTTGCTTATTTTCTGGCTGCCGCCGAAGGACCCGAGATTCAGAAAATTCTCGACAACGTGGTTGTTGTCATGACCCCGGGAGCAAATCCTGACGGCATCAACCGTTTTGCTTCCTGGGTAAATTCTTCCCGTTCTTTTCCGGATGCCGTCGACCTCAATTCACGCGAATTCACCGAACCATGGCCATCAAGCCGCACCAACCATTATTGGGCTGACTGCAACCGCGATTGGCTGATGGTGCAGCATCCCGAAGGAATAAACGGCGTCACCACATATCTTGACTGGCTACCCAATATCGTAATAGACCATCATGAACAAGGCTCCGCGCGTCCATATTATATGAGTCCCGGCCATCCGAAACGCACGCACAGACTCACATCCCAATTAAATCAGGATCTCACGAAACAGATTTCTGGATATGTCGCACAAAAGCTTGACAGCATCGGGACCCTCTACTATTCCAAAGAGGGATATGACGACTACTACTATGGTAAAGGCGCGGCATATGGCGATATCCATGGCTCCGTATGTCTGCTTTATGAGCAAGGGACCACACGTGGCCATCACCGACCCACGATAAACGGGCCACGTAAATTCGCCTGGACCATACGAAACCAAAGTCTCGCCTCTTTCTCCTCCCTTCTTGCCGCAGCCGATATGAAATCCGTACTCAACAGATACATGAACGATTTCTATTCTGAAGCCGGCTACAGAGGCGATAAAGAGTCAGTGAAAGGATACATTGTCGACACCCGCGGTTCGCGCGGTGTGGCCTACCATTTCCTTGAGAACATGTCTCGCCATGGCATAGACGTCTACCGTCTCGGCAAAGACACCTCCGCAGGAAAAAGCAGATTCCTTGCTGAAAACGCTTTTGTGATACCTGTAAACCAGAAAAACTCCACAATGGTGAAAGCAGTCATGGAAAACTTTACCGAGTTTGACGACAGTACTTTCTACGACATCTCTACATGGACATTCCCTTCAGCGTTCAACCTTCAATGCGAACCAATGTCGTCAGTAAAAGGGCTGCTGGGAGATAAAATATCCGGTTTCACTCTCGAGCCCGGTAAGGTTATCGGTGGCAAAAGCGAGCAGGGATATATATTTGAGAACACTGAATTCTACACTCCAAAACTTATTTACGAACTTCAGAAGCGCGGACTGTGCCTTAGTGTGAGCCGAAAGCCTTTCACATTCCACAATAGAGAAACAGAGAAACAGATGGGATATGGCACCATACTTGTCGCGACAAAAAATCAGACTATCTCTCCCGACAGCATCTTCACCCTACTGTCCACACTCGCTGCGGAAACAGGTGTCGATGTATATTCCGCATCGACATCGCTTATGGCGGACGTCGATCTCGGGAGCCCGGCATACAAACCTATCACCGAGCCACGGGTGGCGATCCTCACAGGCCGCTCCATGGGCATTCCGGATTCTGGCGAAGCATGGTTTCTGATGAACCAGCGTTTCGGCATCTCACCCACTCTGATTGAATCGCAGGTACTGACTGCTAAGAAACTAAATCCTTATAATGTGATTATAATTGCCAACGGCGAACCTGACCTCACTGACAAAAGCACGGCAGCTCTGAAAAACTGGGTAGCCGACGGTGGAACCCTAATCGCCACCGGGAAAGCCTGGAAATGGGTGAGCGACAATGGACTGATGAATATAAAGTCAAAGCTGCCGAAATCAGACAATCCGGAAAATAAAGAGAAAAAGGAAAAACAGAAGCCCCCCTATAGGAATTTCGAAGACAAAACGGCAGACAATGCCGGGAAATCTATCGCTGGCGTGATCTTGGAATGCCATCTCGACAAGACACATCCTATCGCATGGGGCCTTGATCAGGACAAGATACATGTGATGAAAAAAGGGAACATAATATTGGAAAAAGATGATGATCCTTACGTATCACCACTCCATTACACTTCCTCTCCGGTCGTGTCAGGATTCATCAGCCACGACAATAAGAAGCTCATTGCCGATACTCCCGCCGCATTCGTGAAGCCTTATAAATCGGGAAACGTCATTGTCTTCATCGATGACCTGAATTTCCGGTCTTACTGGTTTGGAGGAAGCAAGATTTTTATGAATTCAATTTTCTTTAAAGATTGTTTATGATGGAATCCTTCACGCCGTGGACTCTCTTTGTCGATGTAGGCATGATCTCCGTGCTCCTCCTCATCGGCAAGCTGATGAGAGTGAAAATCAAAATCATCCAGAAGCTTTTCATACCCCCGAGCCTGCTCGCCGGCTTCATGGGACTGGCGTTCGGACCACAAGGCACCGGATGGCTCCCCTTCTCTGACAATCTCGGCACATATGCAGGCATTCTTATCGCCCTGATTTTCGGTGCACTTCCGCTAATATCGCAGGCTGAGAAATCAGAGAGCAAAGACATCAAGTCGATGTGGGCTTTCTCACAGGCCGGGATGCTGCTTCAATGGGGCTTTGGCGGTCTGCTCGGACTCCTTGTGTTAGGGAAAATATGGGATCTCAATCCGGGATTCGGCATAACCATGCCGGCAGGATATTGCGGCGGTCACGGCACAGCCGCGGCTATCGGACAAGCATTCTCACAACTGGGTCACAGCGAGATTCTGACTCTGGCAATGACTGCCGCCACCGTAGGAATCATAGCTTCGGTCATCATCGGACTTCTTATCGTGAAATGGGGCACAGGCAAAGGGCATACCTCTTTTCTTTCCGACTACAACGATCTCCCGGAAGAACTGCGCACCGGACTGCTTCCCGATGAGAAAAGGGGAAGCATGGGATCGGCTTCCTGTTCTTCCATATCAATAGATTCCCTGACTTTCAACTTCATCTTCGTCTCGATGATCGCTCTCGGAGGATATGCAGTCAGCAAATTGGCAAAGATATGGCTGCCGGGGTTCGAACTGCCAGTCTTCAGTTGTGCGTTTGTGGTCGGCATTCTCATCAACTGGGGAATGAAGAAGACGAATGTGTCGAGATATGTATGCCCCACCAACATATCACATATGAGCGGAGCATTCACTGACTTTCTCGTAGCGTTCGGCATAGCTTCCATTAAAATATCAGTAGTGGTCGAATATGCTGTGCCATTGATTATTCTCCTTTCCTCCGGACTTCTGGTCACCTTTGCATATATTTTCGTCATGGCCAGGAAAATGATGAAACGCCATTGGTTTGAGAAGGCCATGTTCACATGGGGATGGTACACGGGCACAATGGCTATGGGAATAGCGCTCCTCCGGGTGGTGGATCCGGGCCAGAAAAGCCGTTGTCTGGAAACGTATGCCCTGGCCTACCTTTTCATCGCTCCCGTTGAGATCGCTTTAGTCACTTTCGCCCCGACAATGTTTCTCCAAGGCTGGGGACTGGTGTTTTCATCGGTTTCCATCATATGTTCGGCTATAATTTTAACTCTTGCATTCATCAAGAAATGGCATTTATAATAATGCAGGCAATGAAAAAGACGATAATAGGCATGCTTCTTTTTCTCGGGACATGCCATGCTCCTTCCGCACTGGCTTGTACGGCGGCTATCATATCCGGACATCTTACCCCTGACGGACGCCCGCTTATGTGGAAAAACAGGGATACGAGCAACCTTAAGAACTGCACAAGATATTTCAAAGGGGAGAAATTCGACTTTGTTGCGATAGCCGGTTATCAGGCAAAGCCCAGATCCGTGTGGAGCGGCACAAACGAAGCCGGTTTCTCCATAATCAACACCCTCTCCTATAATTTGTCGGAAGAGGGGAAACGGCGCTCGGGCCGCAACGGATCATTCATGAAAAGGGCCCTCGAGATATGTCGCGACATCAAAGACTTCCGCAATTATCTCGACACTCTTCGACGTCCCATGCTCGTGGAGGCCAACTATGGCATCCTGGATGCGGATGGCAATGGTGCTTTCTTTGAAGTAGACAATGAAAAATACCAGGAATACAATATCAATGATCCCGAAGCGGCCCCTGAAGGGTATATTGTGAGATCAAATTTCTCAGATAGCGGTATAACCGATGCCGGGGCCGGATATCTGAGATATCAACAGGCCGATAAGATCATCCGGGAGGCCCTGCCTCAGGGATGTCTGACTCCGGCATGGATCTTCTCTAATCTTTCAAGAAGTTTTGCCAATCCTCTCACAGGCATCGACCTTAAGGACTGGCCGGAGGGAAAAACTCCTGAATGGTTTGCCGACCAGGATTTCATTTCAAGGAGAAGCACTTCGTGTGCTGTGGTTTTCCAAGGAGTGAGACCGGATGAGCATGCCTCCCAGACAATAATGTGGACTGTGATAGGATATCCTCCCGTCACCCCAGCCATACCGGTATGGGTGAGGCACGGCGACAAAGGTCTTCCTCGGCAGCTCGCTGAACCATTCAAGGGTGCGTTCCGGAGCCCGTTATGCGAAAACGCATCTCTGATACGCAACAAGGTGTTCGCTTTCAAGAAGGGAACGGGATCGGAGAACTATCTCAACTGGGCCCTCTTATATAATGACAGCGGCGATGGCTTCATGCAGAGACTGGAAGACTTCGAAAAAAGTATTTTCCTGCGTTCCCAGGCCAGGATAGAATCAGTCAGAGACAATCGTAAGCCAGACCGCAAGAAAATCGAGAGAGTATATGGAATGTTTGATGAAATGGTTAGCGAATTCTTTTCCAGCCTTATGTCGGGCGACTGACGGCGCTCCTTCTTCAACATATTCCACACGCAACGGCTGTTAGGAGGGTGTATCAAAATTCAGTTTTTGGTACACCCTCCAATTTTAAGCCGCCTGAG
>ERZ836877.1506-NODE-1506-length-34937-cov-6.651339_pt1 | contig 34937 bp, 29 predicted proteins | sample MGYA00519469_ERZ836877 | MGnify/ENA primary metagenome ERZ836877 (study PRJEB31850, sample SAMEA3708809) | human gut metagenome | biome: human gut; feature: human-associated habitat; material: faeces | place: China | collected 2014 ...
GCGGCCCTCAAAGCCTTCCCACTGTTCAAAATCGATCATTGGAACCTCCTTGCTCTTTACCATTTTCTCGATGGTTAGCATATTCTAACTAATGAGCCTTTGAAAAACCGCTTCTCGGCGGTCTTCTGGGGGCGTACGAATGAGCTGCAAGGCGCAGGCAGATGCAGACACCCAGCAGCCTCAAGAATATAATATCAGTGTTTTTTGCAAAAAGCAAGAGGGAACGGATGGATTTTACACAAAGGCGGGAAAGGTTTCTTAGTACAAGTGTCCAATTTTTGGAGAAAAAGCTTTTTCCGCAAAAAATTTCAAATCAGGGCTTGACAGGCATGACAAACTATGGTATCCTGTTGTCACGGCAAGGTTAGTTAAATCTAACCAAGGCTGCGAGACCCTCTGCAAAGGGTTCCGATTCCTCCATTCCATACTCTCTTTTTCTTTTGGCAGGGTGCGGCATTCTGGTTTGCTCCGCCCCTCCTGCGCGGCAAAGGCGGCTCTGGTACAGCGGCCTTTGCGAAAACAGAAAACAAAAAACGGGACGCACAGCTTGACCACCTGTGTGCCCCGATTTTTGTTTGTAACGGTCTATTTCTGTGCATCCATCCGGTCCAGATGTTTCTGGGCGAAGAGGGAGGCCACGGCGGAAAAGCCGAAGACGAAGTAGTAGCTGGCGATGCGGAAGAGCATCAGGGTGCTCATGGCCTCGCCGCGTGTCATGAAGGAGCCGAAGACGAGGAGAAAAGCCGTCTCGATGGAACCCATACCGGCCACATTGGGCAGGGCATTGGAGAGGAAGAGCATCAGGCTGGCGAGCAGCTGCACCTGCCAGAAGCTGAGGCCGCAGGGCAGACCCATGAACCGGATGCAGAGATAGGGCAAGGTGTACATCAGAAAGAGCTTGAGGGTGTGCAGCGCGAAGATCTGGACGCAGCGGCCCCTGTCGGCGAGGAGGTGGCGGCTCTCGGTGCCGAGGGTGTCCAGCTGCTCCAGCCATTTTTCCCGGCGGGTCTGCCAGGAGTCCGTCCTGGGCAGGCAGCCCAACGCCCAGCGGGCCAGCCGCTGGATGAGGGGCGATACGCAGACCAGCACCAGCGCCACGATGATGGCGGCCACCACGGCATAGGCCATGGGCAGATAGTTCATCACGCCGGAGGTGTTGGCGGCGAGCCACCGGTGCTGCAGCAACAGCATCACGGTGGCGTAAAGCAGAACGGTGGTCTTGTGGAAGACGTATTGCAGGGTCATCAGGCCCACGCCGGGGCCAAGCGGCAGGCCGCTGCGGTAGAGGTAGTAGGACTGCATCGGCATGGCACCGGCACCCAGACAGATGACGTTGCCGAAGGTGCCCATGAACGACGATTCCAGCGCCTGCCGCACGGTGAAGCCGGGCATCCGGCTGCGGATGATGACCCGGCTGACCAGACCTTCCAGCACCGGGTAGGTCAGGCCCACGGCCAGCACGAGCAGTACCTGCCAGAGGCGCAGCTGTGCCAGCGCGGCAGAGATCTCGGCCCAGTGGCGCTGGAAGATCCAGAAGACGATGCCGGTGAGCACCACCAGAACGGTGAGCGAGAGGATCGTTTTTTTGCGGGACGGCTGCTGCGGGGTGGACTGGTCCATCAGAGAAGGCTCCTTTCGAGATCGTTGGTTGCAGTATACCACAGCAGCCGGAGCGGTTTGTGAACTTGTACGAAATTTTTCTCGTCAATTTGAGCAAAGTGATAAAAAATCCTCCGTACAACCTCTCAGTCTCGCTCACGCTCGACAGCTCCCCTGGTAGGGGAGCCTCTGGCGAAACCATTGACTTTGCGAGGACTGCCAAAGCCTCCCCTACAAGGGGAGGTGGCATTGCGAAGCAATGACGGAGAGGTTGTACGAAGGAAAAGTGAATCACAAATAAAACGTTAATGCCCTTCGGTCAGTTCTTTCACCGCAGCGGTGAGAGTGTCGGCAAAGGACTGCTTGGAATAGTGCTTCTCATAGAGCCTGCGGCAGCCGGCCCGCATGGCGGCGAGCTTCTCCGGGTGGAGGATGGCCCACTCCAGAATGGAGCTCAGCTTTTCCGGGTCGTCATCCGGGTAGGTGAAACCATCGACCCCTTCGGTGATGAGACCGGCGGTGCCAGTGTGTTCCGACACGATGGAGGGTTTGCCGAAGATGAGGCCCTCGGTGACGAAGGTGGGCATCGGGTCGTCGCGGGAGGCGCAGACGAGGCAGGTGCACTGCTCCATCAGGTTCTTGATCTCATCCCGGCTGAGCCGCTTGCAGTAGAAGACGTTGGCCGGGTATTCGGTGGTCAGGGTGCGGACGGCGTCCATCATCTCCTGGTCGGCAGCTTTGCCCACGAAGAGGAAGGTTGCTTTTTCCCGCACGGCGTCGGGCAGCAGGCGGATGGCCTTGCAGAAGATGTCCTGCCCCTTTCGGCGCTCGAACGAGCCGACCGTGGCGAAGAGGGGCTTGTCGGCGGGGTAGCCCAGGTCGCAGCGGGGGAAATCCTCAGCGGCATAGTCCGGCAGGCCGTAGATGAGAGGGCGGATGTCGAACTGGGGGCGGACCGAGTGCATGGCGGCGGCAGCGTGTTTGCCGACCGAGTAGAGCTGCACATTGGGCGCAATGTGCTTGGGGATCTGGTGCGCGATGTGGGGGTAGCCCGCAAAGGCATCGTGGAGCCACCAGAGCACCGGCACCGGCGCGTTGCTCAGGGCGCGGATAACGCGGGCCTCGACCACGGTGTTGGCCAGCACGAAGTCGGCGCAGAGCGCCAGCCCCCAGAGGGTGTTCGAGGAGGTGCAGCCCGCGCGGGTGATGACGGCGGCTCCGGCATCCACGAAGAGCTGGAGCGAGCCGGAATCGTCCGGGCCGAGGACCACGACCTCATAGCCCATGCTGCGGAGCACCGGCACGGCGCTGACCAGCACGATGGGGGCACCGGTCATGTCCAGCACATGGCTCATGACGAAGGCTCGCTTGCCGGAGGCGGAATAGGCATCCTCGGCGCAGATGTCCCGCTCGTAGTGGAGCAGGGCCTGCGGGATGCAGACCGGAGCCTGGCAGAGCTGCGCGGCCAGAGCCAGCAGCTCGGTGACGCTTTCGGGGTCCCGCGCGGCGGCGCGGCAGCGGGCCAGCAGGCCGCGGCTGACGAGGGCGAACTTGTTCTCGGCCAGATGCCCATGGCTCTGGTAGAGGGCCGTCTGCCCCGAAAAGCCGAAGACCGCATTGCAGACGGCGTAGTCTGCGCCGTCCCGCAGGGCCTGGGCAAAATAGGTCAGGGTGGTGGAGAGGCAGGCAACGTCCTCGCTGACGAGGAGCACACCGGCCACCGCGTCGGTCAGCTCTCCGGCCAGATGGTCCACCAGACGGAATTTGCGGTGGAGCTGGTCCTGCAGAGCCTGCGCCAGAACGCGGCTGCGCAGCGGCGCATAGACGAGCAGATAGGTGCTCTGGGTGTCGGTGTAGGTCTGCTTTGCCAGCTGTTCCCGCTGCAGGGAAGTGTAACTGTTGTACATGCGCGTCCCTCCCGGCTCAGTGGCGGAACAGCCCCAGCAGGCGGCGCAGGGGCCGTGTCAGCTTCCAGCTGCTGCTGTTCAGGACGCCTTCCAGCGAAGTTTCGTAGGCCTGACGGCGGGCTTCCGCCTCGGCGTTCTTCTGGTGCAGTTCGCTGATCTGCTGTTGTAGCGCGGCAATGGCCTGCTGCTGTGCGGCGATCTGGTCGTTGAGACCGGCGATGTGATGGGCCTCGCTGTCTCTGGTCTTCTGGCAGAACCGGAGGCCCTCCAGCACGGTGTTGAAGAGCGGCTTATCGGCCAGTGTTTCCAGCGGGCAGTAATGGTAGGAGACGCCCAGCTTCATCCCGGCGGGGAAATGGGTCACACCGTCCAGCAGATAGTTGGGGTCGCGGTCGAGGAAGAGGGTGCTGTCGCTGGGCAGAGTCAGGCCGTTGACCGGGCGGCAGAGCACCCGGTCGTCCGAAAAGCTCAGATTGGTGATGCAGCAGGGCAGTTCGCCCGGATCGAGCCGCAGGGCGCGGGCGGTCACGGGCAGCTCAAAGGTCGCGATGACAACACCCGTCAGCTCGTCCACCTCATAGTCCGGGGCGGTGAGGGTGTCCTTCTCCGAAAAGCCGAAGCCCGCATCAAAATAGAGGGTGGGCTGCAGCAGGGCGGGGGAGTCGGTGTGCTTCTCATTCTGTGGATGGGCCGCAAGGTAGGATTGCACTTCCTGTTCCAGCCCAAGGCAGCGTTCTGCCAGGCGGGAGACACCCTCGTCCGAGAGTTTGAGCTGCTGTTCGAGATCCGCGATGCGGGCCTGCAGGGCAGCCGTAGAGGCAGGAGCTTCGTTGTTCATAACCGGATTCTCCTCATTTTATATAAATTCACTTCAGCGGGGAGGCCCCGCAAAAATTCAGTGTCTGGCCGCATAACGCCGCGGTGCCGGGTCCGCACGTCGGGAGGCCGCATTCCGGGCGGCGGTGCGCTGGAGCTTCCAGTCGCGGCGGCGGAGCAGCAGCTCGCAGATCAGCAGGATCGAACCCATGGACACCGCAAAGTGGGTCGCAAGGCCCAGAGCCTCCCGGCCCGCAAACTTCTGCGCCATCAGATACCAGGGGATGGCGGTGAGCTCCACGGTGTGGACGCAGAAGATGTACAGCGACCGCTGGCCGATGGCCTGCACGCCGTGGGTGATGAAATTGTCCACATGGCGCTGGAAGAAGAGCAGCAGCGACAGCATCCCCAGACCGGTCATCACATCCAGCAGGATGCTCACGGGGCCGAAGGTCCATTCAGCCATCGAGACGCAGTCGGTGCTCTGGGTGGCCAGCACAAGGCCCGCCACAGCCAGCGCCGAGGCGATCATGCCGAGCTTGAGCTTCCAGGACAGGGGCCTGTCGAAGAGCTTGTGCTGCTTGGCCAGATACCCGACGTAGAGCGCCGGAACCGTGACCATGCCCTGGCCGATGCAGAAGGGGACCTCCCAGGTGATGCAGATGCCCCAGCCCAACAACATGGTGCCCAGCACGGCCCAGGGTATGTATGGTTCGGGGAAGATGTTCAGGATGACGTCCAGCAGGATCCACGCGATCATCAGCGAGAGCAGATACCACATCGGCCCGCAGGAGAAGAAGGTCTGCCCGGCGTAGAGGGAGGTATGGGGCAGGCCCAGCGCAAAACCGCCGAAGACCTTGAGGGTCTCTCGGACAGCGCCCTCGACCGAGCCGAAGGTGAGATAGTGGATGAGAAAATGGAAGAACGTCGTGGCAAGCCCGGTATAAAGGTAGGGCTTGAGCAGCGTTTTGAACTGCTGGTCGATGCACTTGCCGATGGACCGCTTGCGGAAGCCGTAGCCGCTGGCGATGTAGAACGCCGCCATCAGGGACTCCCGGTAGGCGAACAGATAAAAGGTCATGGGCGTGATGGTCGTCGTGGCACCCACCGGATACAGCTCGGCGGAGTGCGCGAACACGATGGTCAGCATTCCGATGCCCTTGAGAAAATCAAACATGCCCAATGAATTGGCTGTGCGGGGTTTGGTACCCTCCATGAAATGCCCTCCTTTGCGCCGAGATCACCGGGGGAGTGGCAGATGCCGAATTCGGGCGCAAGATGTTAAAAGTTACAAAATCGTTATAAATAAGTATAATGCTTTTTTGAGGTTCTGTCAATCAAAGACGGACAGCCCGCAAAAAGCCCTCCTGGTGCAGAAAAAGTGTACCACACCCGCTGCCCCTGCGCAATGAATGGGAGCAAATCCCATCTGTCTGCACAAGTTGGACGCAAGCTTATATTGCATATTTGTGCAATTAAAACTTGCATTCAGCTCCGGAATGCGGTATACTGAGAACCATAGCCCCCAAACTTTGCCAAAAAGCGGGATTCATTGGGAAAAACGTCAAACAGATAAGGAGCGTATAAAATATGACCAGAGAAGAGTGCTGCGCCGTTGTTGCTGAAAAAGACATGCCGAGGACGGTCTATGATATGATCGTTGCCATGCAGGAAAAATACGCCGAGCGCCCGGCATTCCGCTGGGTGGACGACGCCACCAGGACCGTGCAGGAGAAGACCTACGGCCAGTTCGTGGAGGACATCCGCAGGATGACCCGCTATCTGCAGGCAAATGTTGCCGATGTAAAGGGCCAGCGCATCGTCATCCTGAGCCGCACCAACTACGAGTACGGTGTGGTGACCTTCGGCGCTGTGATGGCCGGTGCCGTCATCGTGACCCTGAACCAGAAAAAGACCTGGCCGGAGCTGGAGTATGAGCTGGGCCTGAGCGAGCCTGCCCTCATCTTTACCGACGGCATCGACTACGGCTATGCCGACGAGCTCAAGGCCGCCTACAGCGACAAGCTCCGCCCCATGAACGCCTACGAGGGCAGCACCCCGGCCGAGCTGGCCAACCGCATCGACCCCAACGCCCTGATGATGCTGATGTTCACCTCCGGCACCACCGGCCGCAGCAAGGGCGTCATGCTCAGCGAGAAGAACTACTTCAGCGCCATGCGGATGTATGTTGCAGGCCAGGCGGCCGTTATGAGGAAGGCCCAGGAACTGGCCCCGAAGGATATGGACAAGCCCTTCAGCCACTTCACGCTGGTGCCCATGTTCCACCTGTCCGGCTTCATCTGCTACTTCGCCTACGGCATCCATGGCTGGACCCTGAACCTCTGCGCGGACCCGCGCGACGTGCGCCGCGATATGTCCATGATGCACAGCGACGCCATGTCCACCCCGCCGGTGCTGGTGGAGATGATCTACAACGAGATCCGCCGCGGCAATCAGGACAAGCTGAACGGTCTGTGGAACCTGAGCTGCTCTTCCGCCATCCTCGACCCGGAGATCCTGAGCTACCTCATCGCCCACGGCTTCTACATCAATCAGTGCTACTCCATGACCGAGTTGGCCGGCTATGGCCTGCTGAACATCGCGCAGGAGGGCGAGCACCTGCGCGCTCTGGGCAAGCCGGACGGCTTCTGCGAGATCAAGCTGGATGAGACCGGTGAGATCTGCGTCCGCGGCGATGCCGTCATGCTGGGCTACTACAAGGACCCGGAGGCCACCGCCGAGGCCATCGACAAGGACGGCTGGCTCCACAGCGGCGATCTGGCCCGCGTGGACGAGGACGGCTTCTACTACATCACCGGCCGCAGGAAGAACCTCATCATCCTGGACAGCGGCGAGAACGTCAGCCCCGAAGAGCTGGAGAAGCTGTTGGGCAAGTGCACCGATATCAAGGAGTGCATCGTCAAGGAGATGGGCAAGAAGATCGGTGCCGTCATCTGCTGCGAGCCGGACAAGGAGCAGACCGTCCGCGCCTTCGTCACCGAGCTGAACCGCACCCTGCCGCTGTACAAGCGCATCAGCGCGGTGGAGTGCACCGCAGAGCCGCTGCCCCGCAATGCCATGGGCAAGCTGCTGCGCAAGTAAAAGCGCATTTGTAGAAAATCTGTAAAGCTGTACGGCGAAATATTGCAATTCCCCTGAAAAACGGGTATTATAAAACTGCATGACGTCGGTACAGGCCGGGACCAGAATGGGAAAACCGGGCCGCGCGGGGCATCCCCTTGCGCTGCGACGCTGAAATCCATCATGGAAAGGAAGATTTTTTGATGCAAAGAGCAGAAATCGTGTCCCAGATCCTCGCGGTCCTGGAGGACGTGGCAGAGATCAGCCCGGAGGACGTGAACGAAGACAGCGTCCTGATGGACGACCTCGACCTGTCCTCGATGGAGATCCTGACCATTGTGGCGGATCTGGAAGAGACCTTTGGTCTGCGCATCCCCGAAAAGGAGCTGCGCAACTTTGTGACCATCGCGGACGTGGCAGATTATCTGGCGGATAACGCGGGGTGAACTGATTGAACGAGACGCAGTGCGCCGTTTTTCAGGGCATCGTGTATGATTACCGCGCCAATCAGGTGATCTGCTGCTATCAGATCGCCCTGCACGACCCTGTGGACCCGGTGCTGGAGGCAGCGGAACTCGACGAACAATAAAAAAGGTGTTGCTGCGAATTTCTTGCAGCAACACCTTTTTGGTTTTCAGAAGGAACCGCCCGACGAGCCGCCGAAGCCGTCGCTGTCGGTGGTGGAACCGCCGGAGTCGCTTTCGGGCTGGGGCGGGTCGTAGACCTCGACGCGGTCGGTGTGGGTGTAGCGGTCGGTCTTGACCCGCAGCTTGAGCCCGGCACCGATGTAGTCGTCGGCCTCGGTCTTGAGCTGGGCCGTCTTCATCCGGCTGTACAGGATGCCGCAGACCACGGCGGCGATGAGCATCGGGATGCCCACCACGATGAGGATGCCGATCAGGCCGAGGCCGCCGTCCGGGTCGTTGTCGTAATCCAGCGGCTCGCCGTTCTCGGCGTAGAAGTCCAGTGTGCTGGCGCAGAGGTCGATGTAGGTCTGGGCAGCGTCGGCGTAGTCGCCGTCGGACAGCAGGGGCACGACCTCGTCTTCCAGCTGCTCGATGCGGTAGTCGGTAAAGGCGGTGACGCCTCCGCCGTAGGTGATGGTGACGTACTTGCGGGAGCCGAGGGCGATCATGAACAGGATGCCGCTTTTTCCGCTGCCGGAGCCAAGGTCGTTCTGCACATAATAGTTCTTGGCGTAGGCGCGCTGGTCGGTGTTGCCGATGCTGTCCACCGTGAGGAAATAGACGTCGCAGTCATGCCCGGCGGAAGCGTCCTCGGCGCTGGATTCCAGCTGGGCGAGGGTGTCGGCGTCGAACAGGCCGTATTCATCCCGCACAAGGGGCGCGTCGGCCAGCGCCGGGCAGGCGAGACAGACCGCAAGGACCAGGGCGGCAAGGAATGCGCAGAGGCTGCGCAGGCAATGGGTGTGAGGATTCATTCTGCGCACCTCCTTATAAGTAGAGCAGCCAGGTGAGGAAGGCCATCAGCGGCAGGCTGATGGCGGCGAACCACGCGGCCACTTTGGCTTTGTCCACAGGCAGGTCTCCGATGAGCCGCCCGGTCTGGCCGTTCATCGCGAAGAGAAAGTCGTTGTCCTTCCAGCGGGTATGGAGCATCCAGACCGGCAGCAGGGCGTAATGCGCCTTGAGCTTGCTGAGGTTGATGTCCTCGTGCAGGGTGTTGACCTCCGAATAGCCGTGGGTGGTCTCGTGCAGAGCCTGGGCCGTGGAGTTCAGCATCCGGGTGCGGGCCCGCTCGGCGCAGGCGTCGGAGTCCTCGTCGTAGCGATCGGCCAGAAAGCCCGGCAGATACGCCGTGGAAAAGGGCTTCAGTTCGCTGTAATCAAACGGCTCAATGGCGTCCATGTGGGCGTTGGGCATCTTGCTGGAGCCGTCCACCGGAACGCGGGTGAAGACGGCGGTGCCCTCGCGCCGGACGTCGTAGTGCTGGGTGGTGGTCACGTTGTAGTCGCCCTCGCGGTGGCTCTCGGTCGTCAGGCCCTCGTAGCTGCCCTGAGCGTCGGCCTCGGCATCGTAGAGCCAGAAGGGGACATAGACGCCCTGCAGCTCAGCGATGTGGTTCTGGCTCTTGAACGCCTTGGGCAGAAAAGCTTTGCCTTTATAGTAGTGGGTCAGCTGGGCGATGGCAGCATTCTTGTCCAGCTTGAAGGGCAGGATGTACTCCGGCTTGAGCTTGCCGGAGAGCTTGCCGCCCAGCACGGTGGGGTTGCCGCAGTAGGGGCAGTTGGTGGCGGCGGTGGTGGCGTCGCAGACAAGCTCAGCCCCGCAGGTAGTGCAGGTGTAGCTGGTCAGGCTGGCGGCCTCCATCTCATCCCAGACGGGCGCAGACGATTTGCGCTGCGCCGCTTTTTTCTGGTCTGCCTCGGCGGCAGAGTCGGCCTTTTTCTGCTTGGCCGCGTACTGCGCCTCGATGTCTGCCACCTCATACGCCGAGCCGCAGTAGTCGCAGACGAGCTTGCCGGTGGCGCTGTCGAAATGCAGCGGGCCGGTGCAGGCCGGGCATTGGTAATTCGTTACTTTATCAGCCATTCAGGATGCCTCTCTTATGCGCCGAAAGGGCTGCCGCATTCCGGGCAGAACTTCGGCGGGTGGGCCGGGTCGGCAGGGGTGAAGCCGCAGTTCGGGCACTTGCCTGCGGGCTTCGGCTTGCCGCACTCGGAACAGAATTTGCCGCTGTTCTTTGCGCCGCAGCTGCACACCCAGACGGTGGGCGCTTCGGGCCGGGGCTTGCCGCAGGCGGTGCAGAACTTGCCGGTGTTGCCGTTCTGGCCGCAGGAGCAGGCCCAGCCGGATGCCGGGGCGGCAGGCGTTGCGGGCTGCTGGGCCCCCATCTGGTAGAGGGTCTGGGCGTTGACACCGCCCGCCGCTGCCGCCTGATTGACCCCCATGAAGGCAATGGCCGGGCCGGCAGCGGTGTTGGAGGCAGCCGCCTGCATGGCAGCGGCCTGTGCGCCCACCAGATGGGCGGCGGCGCGGGTGGGGTCCATAAAGGCGGCACTGCGCTGCAGGTCCTTGATCATCTGTTCGTCTTCTTCGCTGGCCTTGACGCCGGACACGCCCAGCGAGACGATCTCGATGCCGCGCAGCTTGCTCCACTTGGCGCTGAGGGCCTGGTTGAGGGCGTCCGCCAGCTCGGTGGTGTGGGCGGGCAGGGAGGAATAGCGGATGCCCTGCTCGCTGATGCGGGCAAAAGCGGGCTGCAGGGCGGTCATCAGCTCGGTCTTGAGCTGGCCGTCCAGCGCGTCGCGGGTGTAGGCGTTTTCCACATTTCCGCAGACGTTGGTGTAAAACAGGATGGGGTTGACGATGCGGTAGCTGTACTCGCCAAAGCAGCGGATGGCGATGTCGAGGTCGATGCCGGCGCGCTGGTCCACCACCCGGAAGGGCACCGGGTTGGGGGTGCCGTACTTGTTGCCCACCAGCTCCTTGGTGTTGATGTAGTAGATGCGCTGGTCGGCGGCGGCCTGCCCGCCAAAGCCGAACCGCTTGCCCATCTCGGCAAAGACGCCGTCGATGTCCTTCAGCCCGCCGCTGAGCAGGGAGGGCTGGGTGCCGGTGCTGTAGGTGTACTCGCCCGGCTCGGCGCACAGCTCCACCACTTTGCCCTGCTCTACGATCAGGGCGCACTGGCCCTCCGCCACGGCCACGACGGAGCCGTCGGAGATGATGTTCTCATTGCCGTGCTTGTTGGCAGAGCGACGGTCGGTGCGCTTCTGCCCCTTGACGGCCAGCACTTCGGCCGGGAGGGCATCGCAATAGAAAAACTCTTTCCACTGGTCGGCCATCACGCCGGAGGCCGCGTTCATTGCAGCTTTTACAAGACCCATATTCCAAATCTCCTTTGAAGTGGTTTCGGTTGCGGAATTACCCTTAGTATAGCACAGAAGCACTGCAAAAGGAAACTGCCTCTTGCAATTTTGGCACGATGGGTGTAGAATACTCCCGACAACAAAATACAGGGGAGCTCGTCATGCGGGCTGAGAGGAAGTGCTCAAACTTCGACCCTTTTACCTGATGCGGATAATGCCGCCGTAGGAAGTCATCACGATGCGTTTTCACAGGGGCTTCCGCAGAGGGAGCTCCTGTTTTTGTTTTCTGCCGCAGCCGCCTTGTGGGCGGCTCCGGGCCGAGGGGGAGCGCCCTGGGCCTTGAATCGACGCGATGGGAAGCCGTGTTCCGGCGTGAGAGGAGACCAGAAAGTCTCGACCGCTTTGCAATAGGAGGAATCCTCATGAAAGCACTCTCTACGAAAAAGCTGGCTCTGGCCGGGATGCTCTGCGCCCTGGCCGTTGTGGGCAGCGTGTTCAGCTTCCCCATTTTTGGCAGCAAATGCGCCCCGGTGCAGCACATGGTCAACATCCTGTGCGCTGTGCTGCTGGGCCCCTACTACGGCATCGGCGTGGCCTTCGTGGCCTCGCTGCTGCGCAACCTGCTGGGCCTGGGCAGTCTGATGGCCTTCCCCGGCAGCATGTTCGGTGCCCTGCTGTGCGGCATCGTCTACCACAAGACCGAAAAGCTGCTGCCCACTCTGGTGGGTGAGGTGTTCGGCACCTCCATCCTGGGCGGGCTGTGCGCCTACCCGGTGGCCATCCTGCTGATGGGCAAGAGCGCGGGCGATATCGCATTCTATGCCTACATCGTGCCCTTCCTCGTCTCGACCGCAGGCGGTGCGGTCATTGCAGGTGTGCTGCTGGCCGCGCTGCAGCGCTCCGGCGCTTTGCGCTCCATGCAGACCAGCCTGAGCTGAGGAGGGCACCGTGACAGCGTTTGGAGCTCTTTTCGACCGGGTGCGGGAAACCTCGCCCCTCGTCCACTGCATCTCGAATCTCGTCAGCGCCAACGACTGCGCTAACATCGTGCTGGCGGCCGGGGCGTCGCCCATCATGGCGGATGACCCGGAGGAGGTGGAGGAGATCACGGCGCTGAGCCGGGCCCTCTGCCTGAGTCTGGGCACCCCGAACCCCCGCAAGGCCGAGGCCATGGTCAAAGCGGGCCGCACCGCCGCCCGGCTGGGCCTGCCGGTGGTCTTTGACCCGGTGGGCGTGGGCGCATCGCAGTTCCGCCAGAGCATCGCGGCCGAGGTGCTGCGGGAAGTGCCCGTCACCGTGCTGCGGTGCAACGCCTCGGAGCTGCAGGCGCTGAGCGGGCTTGCGCAGGTCTCACGCGGGGTGGATGCCGGCAAGACCCTGCCGCCGGAGGCCCTGCGGCCGCTGGCCGAGCAGTTTGCCGCGCAGCACCACTGCGTCGCGGCAGTGACCGGGGCCGAGGACATCGTGACGGACGGGAAGACGACCCACATCCTCCGCAACGGCACTCCGCTGCTGCGGCGTGTGACCGGGGCGGGTTGTATGTTGTCGGTCCTGACGGCGGCTTTCGTGGGGGCCAACCCCGACCGCCCGCTGGCTGCTGCGGCCGCCGCCGTCTGTGTGATGGGCCTTTGCGGCGAGACTGCCGCTGCCCGCCTGACCGGCGAAGAGGGCACCGGAACGCTGCGCATGTATCTGATGGATGCCGTGTCCAACCTGACCGGCGAACAACTTGACCAAGGAGCAAACGATGAACTGTACTGCTGAGATGCTGCGGCTCTATGCCGTGACCGACCGCGCCTGGGTGGGCGAACAGACCCTGCCCCAGCAGGTGGAAGCTGCCTTGAAGGGCGGGGCCACCTGTGTGCAGCTGCGGGAAAAAGATCTGGGCGACGCGGCCATTCTGGCAGAGGCGCTGGAGATCTCTGCCCTCTGCAAACGGTACGGTGTGCCGTTCATTCTGAACGACAACGTGGCGCTGGCCAGGCAGTGCGGAGCCGACGGTGTGCATCTGGGGCAGGAGGACATGGACCCCGCCGAAGCCCGGCGCATCCTTGGCCCGGAGGCCATCATCGGCGTGTCGGCCCACAATGTGGCCGAAGCCAGAGCCGCTGTGGAGGCCGGTGCGGACTATCTGGGCTGCGGGGCCATGTTTGCGACTGCCACCAAGACGAATGTGACCGCCCTGCCCAAAGAGACGCTGCGGGCCATCTGCGCGGCGGTCCCCATCCCGGTGGTCGCCATCGGCGGCATCCACAAGCAGAATCTGCTCAGCCTTGCCCACTGCGGCGAGGCCGGTGTGGCGCTGGTCAGCGCCATCTTCGCGGCTAAGGACATCGAGGCCGAGTGCAGGGAATTGAGAGCATTGGTAGAACAGCTATAAAGTTGTCCTTCGTACAACCTCTCCGTCTCGCTCACGCTCGACAGCTCCCCTGGTAGGGGAGCCCTTGGCAGGCCGGGCAGGCCCTGCTGTTCGCTTGGGCCCGATTGGGCGCAGGGCGGCGGGCCCTGTCCGCATTGGTAGCAGCATTTGTATTGCTGCTGTAAATCTCAACAGCGGAGCCCGGTCGTTTCCGGAAGCAAAAACTTTGCTCATCCAGAACGACCATCACCGACTCGCCAGTGCCTCCCCTACAAGGGGAGGTGGCATTGCGAAGCAATGACGGAGAGGTTGTATCAAGAAGAACGAGACCGCGGCAGACCGGGGGCACCACCTTCTGCCGGAACAGACTTCATGCAAAGGAGCTTTGACATGAACACCGCAGGGTTTGTCTGCGGAGGCGCCGGAAACCACCCGTTTGATGGGCGAAGTCCGGCTCTTTCGTAACGATAGAAAAAAGAGCAAGAGCGTATCGACTTGTCAAACTGGAGGTAACAAGATGCAGAATTACACCACACAGATGGACGCGGCCCGCAAGGGCATCGTGACCAAGGAAATGGAGATCGTCGCCCAGAAGGAGTACCGCACCACGGAGGAGATCCGTCAGCTGGTGGCCGAGGGCAAAGTCGCCATCCCGGCCAACAAGCACCATACCTGCCTGAACCCGGAGGGCATCGGCAGCATGCTGCGCACCAAGATCAACGTCAATCTGGGCGTCTCCCGCGACTGCAAGGATTACAACATCGAGATGCAGAAGGTGATGAGCGCCGTGAACATGGGCGCAGAGGCCATTATGGATCTGTCCAGCCACGGCAACACCCAGCCCTTCCGCCAGAAGCTGACCCACGAGTGCCCGGTCATGATCGGCACCGTGCCGGTGTATGACTCGGTCATCCACTACCAGCGCGACCTCGCCACCCTGACGGCGCAGGACTTCATTGATGTGGTCCGCCTGCACGCAGAGGACGGCGTGGACTTCGTCACTCTGCACTGCGGCATCACCCGCAAGACCATCGAGCAGATCCGCACCCACAAGCGGAAGATGAACATCGTCAGCCGCGGCGGCTCGCTGGTCTTTGCCTGGATGTGCATGACCGGCAACGAGAACCCGTTCTACGAGCACTTCGATGAGATCCTGGACATCTGCGAGGAGCACGATGTGACCGTCTCGCTGGGCGACGCCTGCCGCCCCGGCTGCCTGGCCGACGCCACCGACGTCTGCCAGATCGAGGAGCTGGTCCGTCTGGGTGAGCTGACCAAGCGCGCCTGGGCCCACAACGTGCAGGTCATGGTCGAAGGCCCCGGCCATGTGCCCCTGAATCAGGTCGCCGCCAACATGGAAGTCCAGAAGAGCATCTGCATGGGTGCGCCTTTCTATGTGCTGGGACCCCTCGTCACCGACATCGCCCCCGGTTACGACCACATCACGGCCGCCATCGGCGGCGCAGTGGCAGCAGCCAGCGGTGCAGCTTTCCTGTGCTATGTGACCCCCGCCGAGCATCTGGCACTGCCCAATGTGGACGATGTGAAGCAGGGCATCGTGGCTTCCAAAATCGCCGCCCATGCCGCTGACATCGCCAAGGGCATCCCCCATGCCCGCGACATCGACGACAAGATGGGCGATGCCCGCCGTGTGCTGGACTGGGATGCACAGTTTGCCTGTGCCATCGACCCGGAGACCGCCAAGGCCATCCGCGACGCCCGCCTGCCCGAAGACGACCACAGCGACACCTGCTCCATGTGCGGCAAGTTCTGCGCCGTCCGCAGCATGAACAAAGCTCTGGCCGGTGAATACATCGACATCCTGTAAGTTCTTCCTCTTTCAATAGAAAACACGAAGCCCCCTGCACGCGGTATGTGCAGGGGGCTTTGCTGTTGGCTGGCGGTCAGCCTTCGAGCTGCGGTGCAGAAGAAGGCTTCTGGATGAGGTTCGTCATGCTCCGGAGGCTGATGCCGATGGTGGACAGGTTGTGCAGCATGGCCGATGCGGCAGGTTGCAGGATGCCCAGAGCCCCCAGCGCGATGAGGGTGGAGTTGAAGCTGAGCACGAAGCGGTAGTTCGAGCTGACACGGTGCTGCAGCGCATTGGCGATGGTCTTGAGGGTGACCAGCTCTTCCAGGCTGTCGGCCTTGATGGTGACATCCGCGATCTCGCGGGCGATGGCAGCGCCGGAGTTGATGGCGATGCCGATATCCGCAGCCGAAAGGGCGGGGGAGTCGTTGATGCCGTCGCCGATCATGACGACGGTGTGGCCCTCGGCTTTGGCCTTCTGGACGAAGTTGGCCTTGTCTTCGGGCAGGACTTCCGCGAAGAACTGGTCCACGCCCACCTGCCGGGCAATGGCCTCGGCGGTGCGGTAGCTGTCGCCGGTCATCATCACGGCGTTCCGGATGCCCAGCTTGTGCAGCTGGCGCAGCACGGAAGCGGCTTCGGGGCGGAGGGGGTCTGCGATGCAGATGACGCCCACCAGCTGGCCGGAAGCGGCCATGTACAGGTGCGAGTATTCGGCGGGCATCTGGTCGAACTTTTCCTGCTCGTCGGCGGGAACGATGCAGTGCTCGTCCTCAAAGACGAAGTGGTAGCTGCCGATGACCACCCGCTCGCCGCCGACCCGGCTGGCAATGCCGTGGGCCACGATGTATTCCACTTCGGAGTGCATCTCTTCGTGGGACAGACTCTGCTCTCTGGCGGCGCGGACCACCGCGTTGGCCATGGAGTGGGGGAAATGCTCTTCCAGACAGGCGGCCAGACGGAGCACATCGTCCTTCTCGCTGTTGCTGAAGGGGATGATGTCCACCACCTGCGGGGTGGCGCGGGTCAGGGTGCCGGTCTTATCAAAGACGATGGTGTCGGCTTTGGCCAGCGCTTCCAGATATTTGCCGCCCTTGACCGTGATGTGGGCCGTGCCGCACTCCCGCATGGCGGAGAGGACCGCCAGCGGCATCGAGAGCTTGAGCGCACAGGAGAAGTCCACCATCAGGATGGAGATGGCGCGGGTGACGTTGCGGGTGAGCGCATAGGTGACGACCGTGCCGGCCAGACACCAGGGCACCAGCTTGTCAGCCAGCTCCAGTGCGCGGTTCTCGGTGCTGGATTTGAGCTTTTCGGATTCCTCGATCATGGCCACGATCTTGTCGTAGCGGTTGGCGCCGCCTGCGGCCTTGGCGAGGAAGACGCATTCGCCCTCCTCCACGACGGTGCCTGCGTAAACGGTGGCACCTTTTGCCTTGCGCACCGGCATGGATTCGCCGGTCAGAGCGGCCTGGTTGACCATGGCCTCGCCCTCGATGACGGTGCCGTCCAGCGGCACCATGTTGCCGGAGCGGACCACGATCTCATCGCCGGGCTGAACTTTGGTCAGGGGCAGGAGCACCTCGGTGCCCTGACTGCGCACCCAGACTTTGTCCACATTCAGGGCCATGCTGCGGGCCAGATCGTCCAGACTCTTCTTGCGGGTCCACTCTTCCAACAGAGAACCAAGGTTCAGCAGGAACATGACGGAACCGGCGGTGCTGAAGTCGCCGCGCAGGACGGAAACGCCGATGCTCAGAGCGTCCAGCACCTCGACTTCCAGCCTGCGGTGGAGCAGGCACCGGACCCCTTTCCAGACAAAAGCGATGGAGCGCCAGACTGTGTAGGCGGCGCGGATGGGTGCGGGCAGGAACAGCTTGCGGAAGAAGTGGCCCGCCACGAGGTCGCACATCTTCTCCTGATACTCCTGATTGAGCTTCCGGCTGTCGGCGGTGGTGACAAGGGCGTCCAGCTCCGGCTGGTCGAATTTGTAGCGGCTCAGCGCCTGGACTGCATCGGCGCGTCTGCCGCGGTAATACAGGACCACATCGCCGGTCCGCTCGTAGACGGTGGCTTTCTCGATGGCATCGTGGTGGTTGAGATAGGCTTCCAGCACATCGGCGCGGTGCAGGGTCATCCGCACATTGCAGACATGCACGCGCATCCGGCCCCGGCCCTCATGTAAAATGGTGCATTTCATGGTTACGTTATACCTTCCTCAATAGAAAGAGCCGCCCGCAGGCGGCTCAAGCGCTCAAAAATTATTCAGCGTCCTCGGCGGCAGCAGCCTCTGCGGCTTCGTCCTCGATGACGGCGGCCTCTGCCTTGGCGGCGCGGGCCTCGTTGATGGCCTTTGCGTCGGCCAGGATGTCACCGGCCTGCTCCTGGACCTTGTTGACGGTCTCCATGGTGGAGTCCTTCATGCGCAGGACAGCTGCGGTGGTCTGGGTGTAGACCTTCTTGGCATCGCTGCTGGACAGGATCTTGAAGCCTGCCGAACCAAACACAACGCCGCCGACGAACAGTGCGATCTTTTTCACATCTACCATAATTGTTTCCCTACCTTTATCCATGTTATTGTAAGCCCCGGATGGGGCGGAAAAACCGAACAGCCTTGCTGTTTCTGCGGATATTGTAGCACGGATTTTGGAATTTTCAAGGGATTTTCAAAATGTTAATCGGTGTAAACTTTTTACGTACCGTAGTTCGAAATGCCTATCCCTAGGTGAGTTTTCTGTCAGACTACAGTTAGTAATCAGAAACAAACCGGAAAGCACCGCTCAGCGGCCCCAGACGGCCCACAGGTACAGATACCCGGCGGCAACGGCGGAAAGGGTGAAGGGGACGCCGATGCGCAGAAAATCGCGGGTGGTCACGGTCTCGCCGTGCTTGCGCAGGATGCCGATGGCGGCGATGTTGGCCGAAGCCCCGATGGGGGTCAGATTGCCGCCCAGCGTGGCCCCGGTGAGCAGGCCGAAGTAGAACAGCTCCGGCGGGAAACCGGCCCCGCCGTTCATCTGGGCGGCGATGCTCTGCACCACCGGCAGCATGGCGGCCACATAGGGGATGTTGTCGATGAAGGCCGACAGCCCCACCGAGACGACCACCAGCAGGGTGTACAGCCGGAAGGGGTCATCGCCGGAGAAGATGTAGAACAGCTGGGCCGCTGCGTCGATGACGCCCGCCCGGCCGATGCCCTCGATGAGGATGAAGAGGCCGAAGAGCAGCAGCAGGGTGTCGTAGTCCAGCGCCTGGGCCGTCTCTGCCAGCGGAGAGAGCGACCGTGCCCGCAGGCAGGCCCGCGCCACCCCGAACAGGCACAGGCTCATGCAGACGATGCCGCTGCGCAGATCGTAGAGGAGCCGCAGCACCCCGCCCGCCGGGCAGGGCAGGAAGGAGGCCGCGATGAGCAGCCCCACGGTGAGCAGCATCAGGGCGGTGGGCACATCGTCGGTGACTTCGGTCTCCACCGCGGCCTTTACCGGCTGGGTCTGCTTCCGGAAGAGAACGAGCAGCACGCCCAACGAGGCCAGCGCGCCCAGTTCCACCCCGAAAAAGATGCCGGGGCGGCCCTTCATCCAGAAAAAGTCGAAGAAGTTCATCTCCGCAAAGCCGCCCAGCAGGATGCTGGTGGTGTCGCCCACCAGCGTGGCCGCGCCCTGCAGATTGGAGCTGACGGCAATGGCGATGAGGACCGGCACCGGGGAGAGCCGGAGCTTCCGGGCAATGGCAAGGCCCACCGGGGCGACCATCAGCACGGTGGCGACGTTGTCCACAAAGGCGCTGATGACCCCGGCAAAGAGAGCCAGCATACAGACGGCCCACTTCACGTTGGGCACATGGACGATGAGCTGTTCGGCCAGGCGGGTGGGCATTTTGCTGGCAATGAAGAGGGACACGGTGCCCATGGTGCCCGCCATCATCAGCAGCACGTTGAAATCCACGGCCCGTGCGGCGTCGGTCAGGGTGAAGTCGTACACGCCCAGCTGCCCCAGAAGCAAAAAGGCCCCGGCTCCGCCAAGGGCCGCAAAGGGCCGGAAGCGGGGCAGGGCCAGCATCAGGCAGTAGGTGAAAGCAAACAGGATCAGGGCAAGCGTCATGCGTTCTCCTCATGGTCGGCGGGGGCGTCCGGGCCGTCGTGGTCGGCATCGATCATCCGGTAGCCTACGCCGAGTTCGTTCATGATGTAGTTGTTGTGGCCGGGGCGGCTGCCCAGCTTGCGGCGGATGTTGGCCATGTTGACCTGTAGCTTTTTGGTGCTGCCGCAGTCGGTATCGCCCCAGATGGCCCGGACGATGGCGGGGTAGGTCATCACCCGGCCCGCGTGTTCGGAGAGGAAGGCCACGATGTTGTATTCGGTCTGGGTCAGCTTGATCTCCTCCCCGCCCACATAGACCTTGCGCCGCTCGTACTGGATGAGCAGGTCCTGCGCCTGAAAGACGCCGGTGGGGTTGGAGCTGAAGCGGTTGAGCCGCAGTGCGGCCCGCACCCGCGCCAGCAGCTCACCGGTGCTGAAGGGTTTGGTGATGTAGTCGTTCGCGCCAAGATCCAGCGCTTCGATCTTGTCCGCCTCGGTGGTGCGGGCCGACAGCACGATGATGGGCGTCATGAACTTCTGGCGCACATAGTGGATGAGCTCGCGGCCGTCGCGGTCGGGCAGGCCCAGGTCCAGGATGATGAGGTCGGGCAGGTAGGAGGTGAAGATGGATTTGCCCAGCTCACAGGTGGGGGCCACATAGGTCTTGTAGCCGTTGGTGTCCAGCAGGGTATAGATGAAGCTGCAGATGGTGGGTTCGTCTTCAACGATGAGGATCTTGAATTTGTTGTTGCTCATTTCAGATGTTTTCCTCCAGATCAGTGGATTCGTCCGTGGATTCGGTCTCCAGCCAGAAGCGGATGGTGGTGCCTTCGCCGGGGCGGCTCTCGGCCTTGATCTCGCCGCCGTGGGCCTTGACGATGGCCGCGCACACCGCAAGGCCGATGCCCATGCCGTGCTTGCCGGGGCTGGCCGTGTCGTCGGCGGGCAGCATCCGGGTGAACAGCCCTTTCAGCCGCTCTTTGGGGATGCCGCAGCCGTCATCCGAGACTTCAAAGATGGCGTGGTCGCCCAGCGTAAAGACCCGGAGGGTCAGCCTGGTCATTCCCTCGGCGTGGAGCACGGCGTTTTCCAGCAGGTTCATCAACACCTGCGAGATGAGCATCGAGTCCATCGGGATGACCACGAAGCTGTCGGGCAGGTCTACCGTGACGTTCACATCCGGGTAGTGCTTCTGGAACCGCACCAGCACGGTGTCGATCAGCTCTTCCAGCACGGTGGGGGTCTTCTGCACCGAGACGGTGCCGGTGTCGAACCGGGTGACTGACAGCAGGTTCTCCACCATCCGGTTGAGCCACTGGGCGTCCGAACAGACTTCGCCGAGAAGTTTTAACTTCTGCTCTTTGGCCAGCGAGTCATAATTTTCAATGACCGTGGAGCAGGCACCGTAGATGGAGGTGAGGGGCGTGCGCAGGTCGTGGGAGACCGCGCGCAGAAGGTTGGCGCGCATCTTCTCGGTCTCGCTCTCCATCCGGAGCTGCTCCTGCAGCTTGATGCGGGTGGTAAGGGTGCTGGTCATGATGGAGACGACCAGCATCACCAGCGCGGAGAACAGGTTCTCCGGCAGGGTGAAGTTGAAGGCAAAGTAGGGCGAGCGAAAGGCAAAGTTGACCGCCAGCACACACAGCAGCGAGGCGGCCAGACCCCACAGATAGCCATCGGTATACATCGAGATGAGAAAGACGGCCAGCACGAAGACCATGGAGGCTACGCCGTCGATCCGTCCGCTGAGCACCTGGATGCCGGACACCACCAGAAAGGCCGACGTGATGCCGGACAGCATCACCAGTGCATCGTGCCTGCGGGTGGAAGATCTCATAGAAATGTCTCCTTTCGGATGGATATTCGTTCGGTGTTCAAAGTATACCACACCGGCGGCTAAGAAACAGCAAAGGAGTCGGGAACAGGTGCCGAATGCCGCAGAGCCTGCCCCGATCATAGCACAAAAAGCGGAACGGTGCGAGCGCGGGCCGGGTTTTGCTGTTTGACATTTCCGCTGCAAAAGCATATCATAAAGTTACCTATTATAGAGAGGATGCAGAACACGATGTTTTACTTTGAGAACGACTACTGCGAGGGAGCCCATCCGGCCATCCTGCAAAAGCTGATGGAGACCAACTTTGAAAAGGTGTCCGGCTACGGCACCGACCCCTACTGTGCCAGCGCAAGGGAGAAGATCCGCGCCGCCTGTGCCTGCCCGGAAGCAGATGTGACCTTCATCTCCGGCGGCACCCAGACTAACGCTATCGTCATCGCGTCGATGCTGCACCGGTGGGAAGGGGTCGTGGCAGCTTCCACGGGCCATGTCAACGGCCATGAGGCCGGGGCCATCGAGTACACCGGCCACAAGGTGCTGGGCCTGCCCCACAAGAACGGCAAGCTGGACGCTGCCGACGTCCGCGACTTCTGCGCCACCTTCTACGCAGACGGCAACCACGACCACATGGTCTTCCCCGGCATGGTGTACATCTCCCACCCCACCGAGTACGGCACCCTTTACACCAAAGCCGAGCTGCAGGCGCTGCACGATGTCTGCCAGATGTACCACATGCCCCTCTTCGTGGACGGTGCCCGCCTGGGCTACGGTCTGGCGGCGGAGGGTACGGACGTCACCCTGCCCGACCTGGCCCAGCTGGCGGATGTCTTCTACATCGGCGGCACCAAGGTGGGCGCCCTCTGCGGCGAGGCCGTCGTCTTCCCGCATGGGGCGCCGGCGCATTTCATGACCATGGTGAAGCAGCAGGGCGCTCTGCTGGCAAAGGGCCGCCTGCTGGGGCTTCAGTTCGATGTCCTCTTCACGGATGACCTGTACCAGACCATCAGCCGGAACGCCATCGCCACGGCCAATGCCCTGAAGCAGGGGCTGGCCGCCAAGGGCTACCGCTTCTTCCTGGATTCGCCCACCAACCAGATCTTCATCGTTTTCTCCAACGAGCAGCTGGCGGCGCTGGAGGGCAAGGCCAAATTCGGCTTCTGGGAGAAGTTCGATGACACCCATACCGTCATGCGCATCGCCACCAGCTGGGCCACCCGGATGGAGGAGATCGACGGCCTGCTGGCCCTGCTGTAAGTGTCAAACATCGGTCCGTCTCTTTGTGCAGGATGCGGATTGCAATTTCCGGCACAGTATGATATCTTTATTCAGATGAAGGTCGCGCTGTGTGCAGCGCAGAAAGAAGGGTAATGATATGGGCTTTTTTGATAAGCTGTTCGGCGGCAAGAATGCAGCCGAGACGAAATTCAAGGGCGAAAAGAAGACGGTGATGATGCCGCTGGCAGGCAAGGTCATCCCGCTGGAGGAGCTGCCGGATGAAACGTTCGCATCGGCCATTCTGGGCGGCGGCTGCGGCATCGAACCCACCGGGGATACCGTTTACGCACCGTTTGACGGCACCGTCACGCAGGTGCCCGAAAGCCTGCACGCGGTGGGCCTGATGAGCGATGACGGCATCGAGCTGCTCATCCATGTGGGCATGGATACCGTGGAGATGAAGGGCAACGGCTTCACCTCTCTGACGAAGGAAGGCTCCAAGGTCAAGGCGGGCACCCCGCTGCTCAAGGTCGACCTCGACGCCATCCGCGCCGCCGGTCATCCCACGGCAACGGCCATCATCGTGACCAACGGCGACGACCTGTCCGAAATGTCGGTCGTGGCCTCCGGCGACACCGCCATCGGTGTGCCGCTGCTCAAGTTCAAGGCATAAGTGTTCCCACCCGGAAGAGCTTCTTCCGGGTGTTTTTTTGCGGTCAGCACCTTAAAAGTATGACTATTGAAAGAAAATGCCGCATTTGGTCTGTTTTTTTCTTGAAGCGGGGAACGGCTTATGATAAGATAGACAAAGTGCGGGCCTGGGCCCGGTATCACTAAGGATTGTGAGGAAAGGTATTATGGAAACGAAAAAACCTGGTATGTCTTTAGCAAAACGAATGGCCATTTCGCTGGTCTGCGGCCTGGCGGCAGGCCTCGCCTTCATGTTCCTGCGCGAGAGCCTCATCTCCGGCGGGAAGAGTGAGATCTGGACCACGATCAACGAGCTCCTGTTCCAGGATATCACCGCAGAGGGCGCAGAGCGCTCCTTCGGCATCTTCTATATCATCGGCCAGCTCTTTATCAAGGCGCTGCAGCTGGTCATCATCCCGATGGTGTTCACCTCCATCGCGCTGGCCATCGGCAGCATTGCCGACACCCGCACCATGGGGCGCATCTCGGCCAAGACCCTGTTCTGGTTCCTGCTGTGCTCTTTCCTGGCTTTGCTGCTGGCCAGCAGCGTGGGCTACATCACCTTCTCGATGGGGCTGTTCAACACCCACATCGAGGGCCTGACCGAGGCCACCGGCTCCACCGGCTCCAACCCGCTGAACGTGGTGCTGAACATCATCCCCTCCAACATCATCACGGCCTTTGGCAGCAATGGTGCAGTCCTGAGCGCCGTCTTCCTGGCGGTGGCCACCGGCCTGAGCATGAATGCGCTGGGCGAGAGCCGCACCGCCACCCTGCGCCGCCTGCTGGGCGAGGTGAATGACGTGGTGGTCGTCTTCCTGAACTTCATCGTCAGCAAATTTGCTCCCTTTGCCGTCTTCGTGCTGCTCACCCGCACCTTTGCCATCTACGGCATCAACTACCTCAAGCCGGCACTGGTCTATGTGGTGGTCACGGTGATCCTGCTGCTGGTCTTCCTGGTGGTGGCCTACCCGCTGGTGATCGCTCTGGGTGCCAAGCTGAACCCCATTACCTTCATCCGCAAGATCGCCAATGTGGCCGTGTTCGGTTTCTCGACCTCGTCCAGCGCCGCCACCCTGCCCCTGAACATCAAGGTCTGCGAGGAGGAGTTCGGCGTGGATGAGAGCATCGCCTCCTTCGTGCTGCCTCTGGGCATGACCATCAACATGGACGGCACCGCCATCATGCAGGTCATCGCCACCGTCTTTATCGCGGGCTGCGCCGGTTATACCGTCACCCCCGGCCAGCTGGTGGTCGTGGCCCTGCTGGCTCTGCTGGCCTCGGTGGGCACCCCGGCTGCCCCCGGTGCAGGTGCCGTCATCCTCTTCACCATCCTGTCCGGCGTGGGCTTCGTCAACGACGGCGCTCTGCTGGCCTACTCCCTCATTCTGGCCATCAACCGTCCCATCGAGATGCTCGTCACCTCGCTGAACGTTGTCGGCGATGCCGTCGCCAGCATCTGTGTCGCCAGGAGCGAGGGCCTGCTGAAGGAAGAGGTCTACAACAAGTAATGGGATGAGGCTGCGCCCCATCTGAAATCGAAAAAAGCTCCGTCCCCCTCGCTGCCTCAGCGAAACGGGACGGAGCTTTTCTTGTGGGTCGGTTACTGCACGCCGGTCAGTTCAGCGAGCTTGTGATAGATCTCGGTGTTGTCGAAGACGCCGCGGAAGTTCTCTGCGCCGACGCCCTTGGCATAGAGGTTGACCATCTGGGAACGGTTTCATTCTACCGTTTTATCCCGCCGCCCGAAACCATGGCCGGGAAAAGAGTGGGTAAAACCTTTGGGGCGGAACCGCCGGAAAGGTAAAGAAGAGACTCGCTTTGTAAGTTTCTTGTGTTTTGTCAAAATCTGTGCTATTCTGTACTTGCCGCTCCACTCCGGCCCATTTTTATGGATGGGAGGTGATTTCCTTGGAGACGTTAACTACCTTTTTACTGTCCGTCGCAGCAAGCATAGCCGCTTACTATGTTTGCAAGTGGCTTGACGAACAGTTCTTTGTGAACGGCAAGCACTGATCCCATAGCGACAGGAAGCCCCTCGGTATTGCGACTACCGAGGGGCTTCTTGCTTGCTTTGGGATTTCCGTTGGACTCGAAATAACTACCTTTGTACTTTCATTATACGCACCTGTGGCAAAATGTCAAGTATTTGCATTCTTTACGGCTTGTTTCTTCAAAATTGAAATATTTTACGGTTTTATCACGAAATCGTCCTCATGGTCTGGCCGAAAAAATGGTATTATGGATGCAGACAAAAAACTTGAGAAAAGGAGAATTTCCCATGGCACAATTCGTGAACCTGAACCCCGGCTCCCTGCGCGAGCTGCACATTGGCAACGAGCGGCTGGTCTCCTACAACGTCGAGATGACCGAAGTCACCGGCGGCACCTTCTGGAAGGCTTACACCCCCGCTCAGATCGCGGGCACAGAGCCGTTCGTCCTCAAGGGCGGCTTCCTCGGCAACGCGACCGCAAGCACCGACCTGATGCAGTATTATGATCCCATCGACCTCTCCGACAAGAAGCTGCGCAAGCTGGCCAAAGAGATCGGCCCGGCCTGGGTGCGCGTGTCCGGCACCTGGTCCACCAAGACCTATTACGACTTCGACGGCCACACGAACGGCGTCATCCCGGAGGGCTACAACGCCATCCTGACCCGCGAGCAGTGGCTCGGTGTGCTGGATTTCTGCAAGGACATCGGCGCAAAGCTCCTGATCTCGGTGGCGGACTGTGAGGGTCTGCACCATGCCGACGAGCCCTGGAACCCCAGCCAGGCAGAGCAGATCTTTGCCCTGAGCAAGGAGTACGGCAAGGCCATCGACGCGGCTGAGTTCGTCAACGAGCCCAACCTGCTGGCCATGTCCGGCTGCCCCAAGGGCTACACCGCCGAGCAGTATGTCCGCGATCAGGACATTTTTATCCGCTGGCTGCATGAGAACTACCCCGACTGCCCCTTTGTCGGCCCCTGCTCCACCGAAGGTGTGCTGAAAAAGCACGGCGAGAAGGCACAGGGCGGCGGAGTCGGCGATATCCTGCCCCAGTGCTCGACCGACGACCTGATGAAGGGTGCCCAGGAGAAGCTGGATGTTTACAGCTACCATTATTACAATGGCGTGTCCGAGCGTCTGGAGCCTGTGATGCCGTTTGCCCACTGGAAAGCCGACAAGGCCCACACCGAAGAGTATCTGGCGGTCGCCTCCAATATGGCAAAGTTCCACGCCGAAAAGCGGGACATCTACTGCCTCGGCGGCGAGATGTGGGTCACCGAAGCAGGCGACGCGGGCGGCGGCGGCGACACCTGGGCTTCCACCTATCTGGATGTCTTCCGTACCCTGAACGAGCTGGGCAGCTTCTCGGTCGTGACCAAAGGCATCATCTTCCACAACACCCTGGCTTCCAGTGACTACGGCTATCTGAAGCCCGAAGTCTTTGACCCGCGCCCCAACTACTTCGCGGTGCTGCTCTGGAACCGTCTGATGGGCACCACCGTCTACGACGCCGCAGAGCCTATCCGCGAGGGTGCGCACGTCTACGCCCACTCCCGTGCGGACGGCAAGCCGGGCAAAGCATATCTGGTCATCAACAACAGCCTGACGGAGACCACCACCGTCACCCTGCCGAAGGAAGCGGAGGTCTACCAGCTCTCCGCCGAGACCCTGCGCTCCCAGACCATGCTCTGCAACGGCAAGGCGCTGGTCCTGGGCGAAGGCGATGCGCTGCCGGAAATCGCCCCGGCAGCAGCTCCGGCGGGCGAACTCGTTTTGCCTGCTGCGACCTGCACGTTTATTGTGCTGTAAGACAGGAAAGCATGACCCCCTCCATCCGACCGGATGGAGGGGGTCGTTTTTGCATCTTGAAAAACAGGTCAGTCGTTGATCTCCGGGAAGCCTTCCAGCTTGGACGTGCAGTGGGGGCAGCGGACAGCCTTGATGGCAATCTCGCTCTGGCAGTAGGGGCAGACCTTGGTGGTCGGCTCTGCGGGGGCCTCGTTCTCGGCCTTCTTCTTGCTGAACAGGGCGTTGAAGGTCTTCAGGACCAGGAACAGCACGAACGCCACGATGAGGAAGTTGCGGGAACTCAAGAGGTTTCGTTCGGTTTCGCTCAGACCTGATGGGCGGCGATCCACTGCTCCATTTCCTCGGCGATGGCCTTGATGGAACCATCGGTGAAGGGAACCTTCAGACCGGCCGTCTCGCACAGTTCCGCGTAGCTGGCCATACCGGCGCGGCGCACCAGTCGGAGGTAGCGCTGCCAGGCGTCCTTGTGGTCCTTGAGGCTGAGCAGGAAGAACTGCAAAGCGGCCATGGTGGACAGGCAGTAGTCGATATAATAGAACGGGCACTCATAGATGTGGAGCTGACGCTGCCAGCCTGCGCCGCGGCCGTAGAAGGGCAGGTTGTCGAAGTCGATCCAGGGGCGGTACTTGTGTTCCAGCTCCAGCCAGACGGCGTTCCGCTCGTCGGGGGTCAGGTCGGGGTTCTGGTACATCCGGTGCTGGAATTCATCCACGATGCAGCCATAGGCCAGGAAGAGGAAGCTGTCCTCGGCGTGGAGCAGGGCATATTTCTCGGTGTCCTTGCCGAAGAGCAGATGATGCCAGGGGGCCGTCAGGAACTCCATGGCCATCGAGTGGATCTCGGCGCTCTCCATACCGGGGCATTCCAGGTCGGCGGGGACTTTCGGGTCCCGCTCGGCCACATAGCCCTCAAAGGCATGGCCGCACTCGTGGGTCAGCACGTCCACGTCGGCGGAGGTGTTGTTCCAGTTGGCAAAGATGAAGGGAGCCTTGTAGGCGGGCAGGCTGGTCATATAGCCGCCGGACATCTTGCCGGGGCGGCTCTCGACGTCGAACAGCTCGTTGTCCTGCATGAAGTCGATGAACGCGGCGGTCTCCGGGCTCAGCTCATGGTACATGGTGCGGGAGGCGGCCATCCGGGCGTCATAGCCCTCAATGGGCCTGGGGTTGCCGTCCCGGAAGGAGACCGGCAGGTCGGTGAAGGTCAGGTGCTCGATGCCGGTGCGCTTTTTGCGCAGCTCGATGACCTTTTTCAGCTGGGGGACCACATCGTTGGCTACCTGGTCGCGGAACTTCCGGATCTCTTCCGGGCCGTAGCCGATGCGGTTCATCCGCACGTAGGAAAGCTCACTGTAATCGTGGTAGCCCAGGATCTTTGCCTGCTCGTTCAGGTTCTTGACGATCTTGGTGTACAGCTCGTCCAGTTCGGCGCGGTGGGCGTCGAAGTAACCGGCCTCGGCCTCGTAGGCGGCGCGGCGGACGGCGGGGTCCAGATTTTCCTTATAAGGGCCAAGCTGGGGGATGGTCAGCTGCTTGCCGTCGAACTCGACCAGTGCACCGCCGTAGACCTGCTGGTACTGGCTGACCAGCGCGTTGTACTCCTTCTGGAGGTCGATGGTGCGGTCATCCATGCCCAGCACGGCGTTCTTCATGCCGGCCACGCAGGTGGTGCCGAAGGCCTCGGTCAGGGCATCGACGTGGGGGTTGGCCAGGAAGGCCCGGCTGATCTCCACGCTGGCGTTCTGCACGGCGGGGCCGTTGGCATCGAAGAAGTCCTGCTCAGCCTTCCAGGCGGCGTCGCGGGTGTCGCAGGTATAGTGGATGGAAGCCAGGTTGGCGGCGGTGTTGTAATCGGCAAATGCGCGGCTCTGCTCGTAGTAGACCGCGACCAGCGCTTCGCCGGAGGCAGCGGATTCGGCTTTGGCGGCCAGCTCCTTGCAGCGGGCCAGCAGCGCGTCGATGTCCGGGCGGGTGTAAGTCATCTCATGGAATTTCATAGACGGATACGTCCTTTCTGTATCAAGTTTGTTCAATCTTATCACGTTTTGCGCTGACAGTCAAAGAAAACCGTGAATGGTTTGACTTTTCATCACAGGCGCGTGTAATAAAAGGGATGAATGGAAACGCGTCTCCATGGAGACTCACAACAGCAAGCAAGAAGCCTCCCGGTATTCGCAGTACCGAGGGGCTTCTGCTTTTTTGGCAGAACTTCTAAAAAAGAGCGCCTCAAATTGTGAAATCTGTGGCAGAGGTGCGATTGAAACCGCCCGAAAAAAGGCATATAATAGCAGTATCAACAGAGTAAGACCATGCGCGTTAAGTGCCGCATCAACGGGGAGTTGTGCTGCGGACGAAGGGAGACCCGCGGTGCATGGCCTGCATCCCGCTGCTGCATGGACTTGGGTGCGGGCGAGGCCGTCTGCACGGCGTCGTCCGGAAGTGAAGTTTGTTGAACTCACGCCCTCCTTTGTGCGGTTTGTCACAGGGGAGGGCGTTTCTTTCTGCTCCCCCGCAGTTCCTGAAAAAACAGGAGGACAGTTGATATGAAAAACGAATCTAGGATCTCTGTGCGCACCCTGACGGCGATGGCTCTGCTCATCGCCATGAGCATCGTCTTTTCCCGGGTGCTGAGCATCTCCACCGGCTTTGTCCGGTTCAATCTGGGCAGTCTGCCGGTGCTGCTGGCGGGCATCCTCTTTGGACCGTGGGCGGGTTTCGTCGTGGGCATGGTGGCCGACATCATCGGCGGCGTGCTGGCTGGCTATGCCATCAATCCGCTCATCACGCTGGGTGCGGCGTCCATCGGCCTGGTCGGCGGCCTGGGCTGGCAGAAGCTTTTCCATCTGCGCACCGGCAACCGGCTGTGGTGCAGTGTGCTGGCGGCACACTTCGTCGGCTCGATGGTCATCAACTCGCTGGCGCTCCACATCTTTTACGGCTATGCATGGGCAGTGCTCATCGCCCGCATCCCGAATGCGCTGGTGCTCACGGCGGTGAATACGGTGCTGCTGCGTATTCTGCTCGAGAATCGGGCGCTGATGGCAATGGCGAAACGATAAAGGCTTGCGCTCCGCGCGGGCCAGAGGCAGGGCTGGTTTTTTCTTTGAGCTGGTTCTCGCGCCTGTGCGCGGGGCAGAGCGCTTTTTCATTAAGGCTAATGTTCTCTTTTGATGTCAAAAGAGAACCAGAAAACCACCAGCGATTTCGACGCGCTGGACCCACGAGAAAGGGGCTGCTCGCCCCTTTCAGACCCCGAAGGGGAAGTCGAAGTGGAAAAATGCTAGCCGCTTCGCTAAACGCATTTTTCTCACTTCTCCGATTTGCTGCTCCGCAGCTGGTGTTACCTCTCTGCTGACGGTAACGTCCAGCAGAAACGTGAAATCTTCGGCGAAGCCGTAAAACGGCGGAGAGCGAAAATTCAGAACACGCTCCCCACCGCATACAAACACTTCACCAGATCCTCCCGATACAGCGGGTCGCTCGGCTCAAGGCTGTTGATGACCACACCGCCGCTGACGGCGGCACCGGTGGAGTGGATATACCGCCCTTCGCCCAGATAAAGCGCCACATGGCCGGGGAAGAAGAGAGCATCGCCGGGCTTTTTGTTCTCGAAGGCCACCTCATGCATCGGCCAGCCCTCGATGATCTTTGCGTCGCGGTAGATGAGCACACCGCACTGCATGTAGGCACTGCTGACGAGGCCCGAGCAGTCGATGCCCCGGCCCGACTTGCCGCCCCAGCGGTACTCGGTACCCATATACTTCTTTGCCTGCTCACAGACAGCGGCGCGGAAAGCATCTTCGCTGCCGCCGTACCAGCGTGCCACAGCTTCCGGCACGAGCTTGTCTGCCGTCGTGTTCAGCGTCTCGGCCAGCGCGTCATTGAAGGCAAGGCCCTCTCTCTGGGAGAAGACCGCCGTCATCTCATATTTCACCGGCTCCAGCGCCACGTCCCGGACATAGCCCGTCCGGCCATCCGTCAGCAGGACTTTCGCCCAGCCCTTGTGGGCCTCGGCCTCTTCGGCGGTCTCAGGCTGGCGGCGGAGAACGCCTCCCCGCTCCAGTTCCATCATCCGGACGCCCTGCACCTTGGGCAGGCTGAGGACATCCGCAGCGCGGCCCACGAGAACGAGGTCTGCCCCCAGATACTCCCACAGCTCCTCCTCGCGGACAAACTGCAATTCCCGCTGATCCACATAGCCATGGTAGCCGTAAAAGCTGACCACTTCGGCCACATCGGGCGGAAGCCGGACGCCCGCAGCGGTCACGCCGCCGGGCGCAGTCCGCACCTGACAGGCCTGCCCATACAGGCCCTCATCTCCGATGGTGGAGACAAGACCCTCCTCGCCCTCTTTGATGGTCTGGGGCAGGTCGTAAATGGTGCCTACCGGCACCGAAAACAATGCGTATTTCATGGTTCGCTCCCTTCCAGCAGCTGCAGCAGCTCATCCGGCCGCATCGAGAGGATGGCACCATCGGCGGTGCCGGTCACGGTGTCGGCCAGCGACTGCTTGGCCTGCTGCAATTCCACGATTTTTTCTTCAATGGTATCCTGTGCAATGAGCTTATACACCTGCACCGGGTTCTGCTGGCCGATGCGGTAGGCGCGGTCGGTGGCCTGATTCTGGGCGGCGACGTTCCACCACGGGTCGTAGTGGATGACGATGTCCGCCGCCGTCAGGTTGAGGCCGGTGCCGCCGGCCCGCAGCGAGATGAGGAAAACGCTCACCTCTCCCCCGTTGAACCGCCGGACCAGCTCCGCCCGGACGGGCTTCGGCGTCGAGCCCTGCAGCGTAAAGTGGCTGATGCCCTCGGCGTCCAGACGCTTTGCCAGCAGCTCGAGCATCGAGGTGAACTGGCTGAACAGCAGGATGCGGTGGCCGCCCTCCACGGCGCTGGAGACAAGCTCCGCGCAGGCGTCCAGCTTGGCACTGCCGCCCTCCCAGTTGTCTGCGATAAGGCGCGGGTCGCAGCAGATCTCCCGCAGCCGCATGAGGACGGCGAACACCGCCATCTTGTCCTCGGGCTTTGCGGCCTGCAGCTTCTCCCGGGCGTCCACCACAGCGGCCAGATAGAGCTTGCGCTGCTCCTCTTCCAGCTCGATGCGGTAGACGTTCTCGGTCTTGGGCGGCAGCTCCTTGAGCACATCCGACTTCATGCGGCGGAGGATGAAGGGGCCGGTCAGCTGATTGAGACGCCGCACGGCGGTCTGGTCTTCCTCCTGCACGATGGGCTTCTCAAACCGGCTGCAAAAGCTCTTGTAGGGCGGCAGATAGCCCGGCATCAGGAAGGAGAAGATGCTCCACAGCTCGCCCAGCCGGTTCTCCACCGGCGTACCGGTGAGGGCGAACCGCACCCGGCTGCGCACTTTGCAGACGGCCTTGTATTTCTGGGTGGTGTGGTTCTTGATGGCCTGCGCCTCGTCGAGGATACAGGCGTAAAACTCCTGCCCCTCGTAAAGCGCCTCGTCACGCCGCAGTAGATCGTAGCTGGTCACCACGAGGTCGGCGGCGGGCCAGCTCTCAGCCAGCTCGGCGCGGTGGGCGGCGTCGCCGTCCACCACCACGCAGGAGAGTTCGGGCGTGAATTTCTGACACTCCTCGGCCCAGTTCAGCACCAGCGAGGCCGGGCAGACGATAAGGCTGGGCAGAGTCTGGCCGTTCTGCTTCATGGCCAGCAGGTAGCTCAGCACCTGCACCGTCTTGCCCAGGCCCATATCGTCGGCGAGGATGCCGCCCATGCCGTAACCGTCCAGCGTCCGCAGCCAGCGGTAGCCGTCCCGCTGATATTTGCGCAGAGTCTTTTGCAGGGAGGCAGGCGGGGCATACTCGCTGTCCTTGACGGCGTGGAAGCTCCGGCTGATGCGCCGGAAGGCGTCATCCCGGTTGAAGCGCACACCGGTCTGGCCTGACAGCGCCCAGTCGAGGCTGGGCGCACGGTAAAGCGGAAGCTGCGCATGGTTCTGGCCCAGCTTTGCGCCGGAGAGTTCCAGCGTTTCGTTCAGTTCGTCCAGCACTTCCAGCGAGTCATCCAGCCGCAGCAATCGGCCATCCCGCAGGCGGTGGTAGCGCTTTTTCTGGTGGAGCGACTTGAGCAGAGCTTTCAGCTCGCTCACCGGGAATTCGCCGGTATCCACCTCCAGATCAAGCACACTGCCCTGTACCGACACACCCACCGAGATCTTCGGCGGCGCAGCCTGCAAGTCGCGGAATGCATCGCTGAGGTAGACTTCGCCCTCCGCCAGCAGGGCAGGCACACCCTCTTCAAGGAAAGTAACAAGGGTATCCTCGTCGTCTGTGCCATATTCGGCGGGGCTGGTGTCGGTCTGCTGGGTCAGATAAGTTTGGAGCAGCCGCCCGGCCCGACGCTCTGCGCGGGCGTCCCTCAATAAATCGGTCGGGGCCGCAAAAGGTGTCACCCGGTCTTCCCCATACAAAAATTCCGGGTGGGCGCGGACGGCCCCCATGTGGGGTGCATCCAGATAGAACTGCACCACCGGCTCCAGCGGGATCTGATTCAAAAGCAGCCGGTCAGGGTCGTCGATGGTGATCTTCCGGCCCAGCTCCGGCAGCACGAAGCTGCAAAACGACACGGCATCCTTGCTGGTGAAAAAGAGTCCGCTGCCGCAGAGGGCGTTCAGCGCGGGCAGCAGACGGGCCGCTTCGGCTCGTTCCAGTTTCCAGATGGTGTCTTCATTATAAAGGTAGCTGTAGTCGAGGCCCTGCAATGTGTACAGGCTTGGTTCCACCACGATGTGTACGCCGCCCCTCTTCTTCTCGACCCGCAGCGTCAGCGCGGGCAGACCCTTTCGCAAGGCGTAACCGCCCACCTCGCCCCTCGGCTCATATAAAGCCACCAGTTCATCCAGCAGCTCACCCGACAGCGGCACACTTCCAGCGGGGCCATTTGCGATGCTGCGGGTCGGGCGGCCTGTGGCGGCTTCCACGCTCTTTACCGTGTCCTGCTGGCGGCGGAGCAGCGTCAGAATTTTCTGTGCCTCGGAGGTAAAGGCGTCCCACCGGTGGACAAAGGCCAGCGTTTTGCCGTAGCTGACGCTCCGCTCTTTCTCGATGGCCGTCAGCAGTTCCGGGATGCTTTTGACGACATACTGCCGCCCGCCGTCCGAAATGCGGAGGCGCAGCAGCGGCGGCTGTCCGGAGTAGTCCAGGATGAGTTCCGGTTCCAGTTCCGCGAAGCCTCGCTGCTGGCCGTCCGAGGCCGTCAGACTCTCCACCTCGGCCAGCGCGTCCTCCTGATAGGCCCGGAGAAGTTCCTGCGCCTGCACATCCGAGACGGGTTCATCGCCTCGCCATTTCCTGCCGAACAGCATCTCGAGGCCGGAGACGTAGCTATCCTTCCGAGCTGCGGCTTCTTTCGCAAATTCTGTCCCGCGCTGTACGCCCGGGATGTCCAGCAGTGCCTTCTTTTCCGGTTTTGACTCCGTCTTTTCTTCCGGCTCATCCACCTCATGCAGCAGCAGCGCACCGATGTGCTTGCAACAGGGACCTTCGCCGTTTTCATTGAAAGGGCAGGTACAGCTGGCGCTGACGAAACTGCCGTTCTGGCGCAGCCATGCCTGCGTGCGGTAGAGATTCCGGCCGCTGCCCCGCACGTCGGCGCTCAGATGGCGCACGCCGTTCTCCGCCGTCTCACATTCCAGATCCTGCACCCGGTTCTCGTATGCCTTGGCTCGTGCATAGATCGTGCTGCCCAGCAGATAGCGGATCTCTTCTCTGTCCATGTCTCTGCCCTCCCTCTTGCAAGCGTCCTATTGGTTAAGCATACCGCACCCGCCGACCAGATGCAAGAGCTTTGGACGAAAAAAGCAAAAAGAAAACGCCCTAAGATCTCTCTTAGAGCGTTTTGATCAAGTCGGCGACTACCTATTTTCACAAGCCGTTTCCAGCTAACTATCTTGGGCA
>ERZ836877.1507-NODE-1507-length-34933-cov-23.217415_pt1 | contig 34933 bp, 26 predicted proteins | sample MGYA00519469_ERZ836877 | MGnify/ENA primary metagenome ERZ836877 (study PRJEB31850, sample SAMEA3708809) | human gut metagenome | biome: human gut; feature: human-associated habitat; material: faeces | place: China | collected 2014 ...
CCAGCCCTTTTTTAATTTTGAATGGGGAATTTTGAATTTTGAATTGGTGGTGGGGAATGTTGGATGTTAAATTGGATGGGGGTGTCGTAGGGGGTGTGGTCACTTGCTTTTGGATTTTTTCCACTCGCTATGGCTTCCCTCACTTTTTAGCCGGATAAAAAGCTTACGACTAAAGGTCAAAGACTGAATATATTTTGTGTATATCGTGGAAAATAATTAATTTTGCATCTAATTGCGCCTTTTTCAGGATCGCAGACATTTATTTTATCATTCTGATCATCTAAACGGAATGTTCTCTAAGAAATATCAGCTTATAAACAATGTGGGGGGCTGGTTTGTATTCCTCATCGCCCTCGTCACTTACTGGCTCACGCTTGAGCCTACCGCGTCTTACTGGGACTGCGGAGAGTTCATAATCCAGGCCGACAAGCTTGAGGTTGGTCACCCGCCGGGCAACCCCATATTCATGCTTACAGCCAGATTTTTCGCCAATTTCGCCGGTGATCCTTCCACGATTTCCGTCATGGTCAACGCCATGAGCGGTCTGCTGAGTGCCCTGACGATCCTGTTGCTCTTCTGGACGATCACTCATCTTGTGAGGCGTCTTGTCGTGAAAGACGGCCAGAAAGAGGAGCTCTCACTGCAACAGTATGTCGCCATCATGGGAAGTGGCCTCGTGGGCTCCCTTGCCTACTGCTGGAGCGACACATTCTGGTTTTCCGCGGTGGAAGGTGAGGTCTATGCTTTCTCATCCTTCTGCACTGCCCTGGTGTTCTGGCTTATCCTGAAATGGGAAAACCGTGCGGACGAGCCTCATTCCGACAGATATCTCATCCTTATCGCCTACATCATAGGCGTGAGTGTCGCCGTGCACCTGCTCAACCTTCTTTGCATACCGGCCATCGTGCTTGTCTTCGCCTATAGAAAGTGGCGCGACATGAATCTCGTGAAATCTCTTGTCACGCTTATCGTGTCGTTTGCAATCATAGTACTTGTGCTATATGGCCTTGTTCCAGGCTTCATCAAGGTCGCACAGCAGTTCGAGCTCCTGTTTGTAAACAGTTTCCATATGAGCTACAACAGCGGAGCGCTTTTCTACACTCTCCTTACGGCTGCCGTGTTCGTGTGGGCCATCTACGAGCTCTCACGCCAGAAGAGCGGTCTGATGATCCGTATCTCTTTCTTGCTCGCGCTTGCTATCTCCGGTATATTTTTCTTTGGCAACGGCTTCATCATCGGCTTCGTGCTTCTTGCCATTGCCGCTGTGCTTATGTTCACGAAATTCCGCCATAATCTTCCTGTAAGGGTCATGACCGTAGCCATGTGGAGTGTGGCTGTTATTTTCGTGGGATATTCGAGCTATGCCTTGATCCTGATCCGGTCGAGTGCCGACACTCCCATGAACCAGAATTCTCCCGACAATGTATTTGACCTCGCTTCTTACCTCAATCGCGAGCAATACGGTGAGAATCCCCTCCTATATGGCGAGACCCTCTATTCGGCCCCTCAGAAGGAACTTGTAGGAGTCTCGCGCGATACTGTGTCATATCGTGAGGATGGCTCCCCCGTTATTCTCTCCACTCCCTACTACAATCCTGTGATCAATCCCGGTAAGGCGCTCTACTCGAAGGGTGTCAAGGGTGCCGATCCCAATTCGGAATATGGTTTCCTTTCGCAGTCGGAGATGACCTCCAACCATTCCCTGGGGCAACGTGGAGGAGACTATTACGTGAAACGCGACTACAAGCCCGAGGCTAAGATGAATCCGGAGCTGAACATGCTTTTCCCCCGCATCTACAGCCGCCAGCATCGCGACATGTACAGGCAGTGGGTCAATCTCGACACAATGCCCGACCAGCTCGTGGGCATAAGTGCCGTCGACAAGACAACCGGTGAGAAATTCCCGGAGCTCGATCTGCAGAGAGAGCCGACCTACAATCAGATGACGGGCGCTTTCGCATATCCTGAGAAGTATGTGTTCAAGCCTTCGTTCTCGCAGAATCTGGCGTATTTCTTCAATTATCAGCTCAACCACATGTATCTGCGCTATTTCATGTGGAACTTCGCGGGGCGCCAGAATGATATGCTCAACCAGCAGGCCGAGCTCGATCTCGGCAACTGGATCTCCGGCATACCTTTCATCGACAATCCACGTCTTGGCGACCAGAGCCTTCTTCCGGACGATCTCGGCAAGAACAACCCGGGCCACAATGTCTACTACATGCTCCCTCTGATACTCGGACTTCTCGGCTTGATCTGGCAGTCGTTTGCCGGGAAACGCGGCATTGAGCAGTTCTGGGTGGTATTCTTCCTTTTCTTCATGACAGGCATAGCCATCGTGCTCTACCTGAACCAGACCCCCAACCAGCCTCGCGAGCGAGATTATGCATTCGCAGGTTCCTTCTACGCATACGCCATCTGGATAGGCATGGGAGTGGCGGCGCTGTGGCGCATGCTTCTCTGGCTTGTCGATCCTGAGCGCAAGAAGCGTCGTGCCGCAACACTTTCCGGGGAGGAGGAGACTCAGCTCTCTTCAATCACCGATGAGCCGAAGAGCCTTGGCAAGCTGTCGCGTTATTGCGCCGGCGTGGCTGCGGTGATCGGCCTCGTGGTGCCGCTGCAGATGGTGAGCCAGACATGGGATGACCACGACCGCTCCGGCCGTTATGCGGCGCGCGACTATGCGAAAAACTATCTCAACAGCCTTGAGCCGAACGCTATAGTGTTCTGTAATGGCGACAACGACACCTTCCCTCTCTGGTATGCCCAGGAGGTTGAGGGAGTACGTCCGGACGTGAAGATCGTCAATCTGAGTTATCTGAACTCCGACTGGTATGCCAACCAGCTGCGTCAGCAGACTTATGATGCCGCACCGATATCACTCACCGCCACACCGGCCGATTATGCCTACGGGCGCACCGACGTTACGATCCTCGGGCAGGAAAACGCTCCCGCCGATCTGCTGACGAGCCTGCGGATGGTGTATGAGGGAGCCGGACGCGACAAGAACGGCTATCCCACGATGCCAAGCGCCGTAGTCAGCATCCCTGTCGACAAGAAGGCTGTCGTGGAGCGTGGACTCGTAGCCGCCAAGGATACAGCCGACATAGTCGACAATATCCTGGTGGATCTCCGCAACACCGCCACCTACCGTAGCAAGGGCTATCTGAGCCTCGGCGAGATCCTGATGCTCGACATTGTCGCCACCAATGCCGCCAACGGATGGCCGCGTCCCATCTATTGGGTTACCACCGTGGGTGATGACTACCATGTCGGCCTGACTCCCTACATGCGCTCCACGGGTATGACGCACCAGATCGTGCCCACCATACAGGAGGGTCTTCCCGCACGCACCGACCGCGCATATGACGTCGTGACCAAGAAATATATCTGGGGCGGCGCGGATGTGAAAGAGGGTAAGGCTCCATATTTCGACGAGACGGCGCGCAGGATGCTGACCACAACGCGTTCCTCGATGCTCGATGTGGCTTCCGAGCTCATATATCAGGGCGATACCGCCTCTGATTCCGTAGCGGCGAAGGAGGACTACAGGAAAGCTCTCGAAGTGGCCGATCTTATCTCCGCCAAGCTCCCTGAGAAGGCGGGACTTTATGGCCTCAGCATAGGAGCCACACTCGGACAGATCTATGGCGAACTCGGCCAGCCGGAACGCCTCGACGATAAAAAGATAGAGGCAAAGGGAACATCCATACTCTGGAATCTCCTCGAGCGCTATGCCCCTTATCTCGCCTACAACCGCGAGATGGCCCTTAGCTTCGGCAATCCCTCGCTCTCCACCGAGTCGCGCCTGATACCTTATCAGTATTATCATTACGTGGAACTTTACGAGCAGTTCGGAGGCGACCGCAAGAAGGTGTCGGCTCTTCTCAAGCCATATGGCATGAGCCTTGACGAGCTCAAGAAGAACTATGAACGCCTCTATGGCAAAGGGTCGCAGGCCTCGGGCGACTATACCTCGGCCACTCCTTCGGCTACAGCCGACAAGATAGCGGAATATGCCGGAGAGATAGCCAGATATTGCGAGATCGCCAACGAACTCGCGGCTCTCCCGGCCGACCAGTATGCGGCCCGTGAGGAAGACCAGCGCCTGATCGACTCCATGCTCTACAAGGCGCTCGAGTATTACCGCAGTGTAGGCGGCACGGAAGATGAGCTCAGAAAATACGATAATTATAACCGTCTCGACAAGGAGCGCTCTAAGCGCCTCAGCGAGGAATATCTACGCAATCATCCCGAGATGGGGATGTGATCGCCAGTGAAGGAAAGTCTCGCAAGATTCATAGAGCGTCCGCCGCGATGGTTCAGGATGTTGTTCCCGGGAGCGGTGTTCAGGCTCCCTTCCCGGGAGAAGGGGCGGAAGAGGGTGTTCCTTACTTTCGACGACGGCCCTATACCGGAGGCTACTCCGTGGGTGCTCGACACCCTCGACCGTTTCGGGGTGAAGGCAACATTCTTTATGGTAGGGCAGAATGTGGAGCGGCATCCCGAGCTGCTGGAAGAGGTGCGGCGCCGCGGCCATGCCGTTGGCAACCATACGCTGCACCACATCCAGGGAGCCTCAGCCACTACCCTGCGCTATATGCGCGATGCCGCCGAGGGCGCCCGGCTTACCGGGTCGACCCTTTTCCGTCCGCCCCACGGCTGGCTCCGTCCGCGCCAGATGATGGCGTTGAAGAAGCATTACCGGGTGATCATGTATGACCTGGTGACGCGCGACTACAGCCGCCATGTCACAGCCGACAGGGTGGTGGAGAATGTGATGAGATATACTCGCGACGGATCGGTGATCGTCTTCCATGATTCCGTCAAGAGCATGCCACGCCTGAAGGAGGCCCTTCCGCGTGCGTTGCGGTGGCTCAGTGAGCAGGGATATGAGTTCGCTCTGCTTGATGAGGCCGTGGCGTGTCGATGAGTGCCGTCGGGATGGCAGACGTTGATTTGACAGTAAAAAAAGATATATTTGCGATGAAAGTGCTTGTGGTGGGAGCCGGAGGGTTCGCCGGCGGATTTATTGTGGCGGAAGGACTGCGCCGCGGATACGAGATGTGGGCCGGCGTGAGGGCATCCACGTCGCGTAAATATCTGTCGGATCCTGCTATAAGGATGCTTGAACTCGATTTCGACGATCCCGGAAGTCTCGCTCCCTCTCTTGAGGCGGCGCTCCCTGCCGGAGAGCGCTGGGATTGGATCGTCTACAATCTGGGGGCCACGAAATGCCTCTCTTTTTCCGATTTCTCCCGTATAAACTACGAGTATCTGCGCGACTTCACCGATGCTTTGCAGACAGCGGATAAAGTGCCTGACAAGTTGCTGTATATGAGTTCGCTGTCGGCTGTCGGCCCGGGCGACGAGACCGGCTATACCCCCTTCACCGAGAGCATGGTGCCACATCCCGACACGCGTTACGGGGCATCGAAGCTCAAGGCGGAGATGCATCTCGCCATGTCAGGCCTTCCCTGGATAGTGTTTCGCGCCACAGGCATCTACGGGCCGCGCGACAAGGATTATTACCTGATGTTCAAGGAGATTGAGAAAGGATTCGATTTCTCTGTCGGGTTCCGGCGTCAGATGTTGAGTTTCATATATGTGGAGGATCTCGCGAGGGCCGTCTTCGATGCCCTCGGGAAATCGCCAGTCGGGGAGACATACAATGTCGCGGAGCCGCACGTGTATTCGCAGAAGGAATTCCGCGTTCTCGTAGCTCGCGAGCTTGGCCGTCGCCATGTCGTGGGGATGCGTCTCCCGCTTTGGGCCGTGAAAGCGGTCTCGACGGTGGCTGAGAAGATAGGCGTGGCGAGAGGGAAGCCATCCACGCTCAACCGCGACAAATTCAATATAATGCGCCAGCGCAACTGGTCGGTCGACATCACTAAGGCCCGCGAGGGCTTCGGCTTTGATCCGAAGGTGGATCTCGCCGAAGGTGTGCGGCGAAGTGTGGAATGGTACAGGAAGGAAGGCTGGTTATGATGCAGACCGACAGCATACCGCATCAGGTTGCCGACAGTGCGCACAGTCATCCGGCTTCGGTAGTGCATGTGCAGGGCGCGGCATCAGTCAAGGGCGACTCTGCGCGACAGGGCGTGAGACCGGTGCCATCGGCGCCGAAGGCACCGGGGGTTGCGCCTCCTTTCGTGGCACATGCCGATTCCGTTGCCGCCGACTCTGTCGCGGCTGACACCGTGGCGGCCGCTCCCAAGGGGTTCGGTATCTGTCTGACCGCTCCTCCGACACTTGTGGCGCAGCCCCGCGCCGACGACTCGCTCGGCATGTCGTGTGTGGTCGGCGTGCTCGCGTTGCTTTTCTGCATCATAGGCCTGAGATTCCGCAACAACGGTAAATATATCACGGCGATGCTCCGCAATATGGTAGAGGTGCGTCTGCGCGGCAATGTCTTCGACGAGACCGTGAGCGAGACCTCCTTCCTTGTCCTACTCAATCTTCTGTGGAGCTGTTCGGGGGGCATTGTCCTTTGGGCGGTTCTCGGTTATACGCTCCCGGGAGGAGCCGATCTCCCCCGGCTGCATGCTTATCCGTCGGCCACTATCGGTATCTGCATGGGGGTGGGTGTGGCCTATACGTGCATTATGGCGCTGGCCTACGTTACGGTGGGCACCGTGTTCTACGATGGTGTCCACGGCCGCATGTGGCTCAAGGGGTTTGCCGCGGGCACAGGGCTTCTTGGCCTTATCTGGCTACCGCTCTCCCTGCTCCTCCTCTTTTATCCTCAATGGACGGAAATACTGCTCTATATAGCCCTCGCAACCTTTATTTTGGCGAAAATAGTGTTCATTTGGAAAGGTTTTAGGATTTTTTTCACTCAAATTTCGTCATGGGTGCTTTTTTTGTACTACCTTTGCAGTCTGGAAATAGTTCCATTGATTCTTACCTATTTGGCCGCCCTTCAATTGTGCAGTCTGTTGTAGGAAATTATCAGTGACTGATACCTATCATCAGTAGTGCCGCAAAGCAAGAATCCCCAGTCTGGCAAAGTGGAGAGTGCCGCAAAGAGAAGACGATGAAGATAAAGAAGATATTGGTTTCTCAGCCTAAGCCGACTTCCGATAAGTCGCCTTATTTTGACATTGCGGAAAAACACAACGTGGAGATCGTGTTCCGGCCTTTCATCAGGGTCGAAGGTCTTTCAGCGAAAGAATTCCGTCAGTCAAAGATTAATCTGGCCGACTTTACAGCCGTGATTTTCACGGCGCGCACAGCCGTCGACCATTTTTTCCGTCTCTGTGAGGAGTGCCGCGTCAACGTTCCCGACACCATGAGATATTTCTGCACCACCGAGCAGATAGCGCTCTATCTGCAGAAATACATAGTCTACCGCAAACGCAAGATCTCATACGGTCTCACAGGCCGTCTGGAGGATCCTCAGTTCCTGCAGGCAATACAGAAGAACCACAAGGAGAAATTCCTCTTCCCTGTCTCCGATGTGCAGGTAGGGGGCACGCAGGCTCTCGACGCCTTGAAGATAGACTACACTCCGGCCGTGATGTATCGCACCGTGAGCAACGATTTCACGGAAGACGAGCCGTTTGATTATGATATGCTCCTCTTCTTCAGCCCGGCAGGCATCGACTCGCTGCTTAAGAATTTCCCTGACTTCGGAAAGGAGGGAGAGCGCGAGGTGGCTGTTGGAGCTCTCGGAGCCGCCACGGCAAAGGCCGTGAAAGACGCCGGGCTCCGTCTCGACGTGGAGGCTCCCACAAAGGAGAATCCGTCCATGACCGGCGCTCTCGACGCATTCCTGACAGCAAACGAAACCGGCGGGAAGTAACATGAACAGCGTCAACGACTCTCTCCTCTCCCGGCTATATCTGAAAGACACGGCGTTTCAGAGTCTCATGAGGAAGCGCATCTTCAATGTGCTCCTCATAGCCACCCCCTATGATGCCTTCATGATGGAGGAAGACGGCCGTGTGGAGGAACTCGTCTATTTCGAATATGTGGCCCTCAACCTTTCGTCGCCTCCGCGCTTCGTGAAGGCCGCCAACTATGAGGAAGCCTACACCGAGCTCGCCGACAAGAAGTTTGATCTCATCATAGCCATGCCGGGAGTCGACGTCAGCGAGACTTTCCGCGAGGCCCGCAGGATCGATTCCCTCTATCCCGATATCCCGTTTGTGGTGCTGACCCCTTTCTCCAAGGAGGTGCGCCGCCGCATTGCCAACGAGGATCTCGCAGGAGTGGACTACGTATTCTCCTGGCTGGGGAACGTCGACCTGATACTGGCCATAATAAAACTTATAGAAGACCGCATGAACGCCGACAACGACATCAACGAAGTCGGCGTGCAGGCGGTCTTGCTCATTGAAGACTCCATACGCTTCTATTCATCGGTGCTCCCGCATCTCTTCAAGTATCTCCTCAAGCAGAGCATGGAGTTCTCGACGGAGGCTCTCAACGAACACGAGATGATGCTCCGCATGAGAGGGCGTCCGAAAGTCCTTCTGGCCCGCGACTATGAGGAGGCCACGGAACTTTACCGCAAATATGGCGACAATATGCTTGGCATTATCTCCGACGTGCGTTTCCCCCTCGCTGGAAGCAAGGACGGCGCTGCCGGCCTGAAGTTCGCTTCCATGGTGCGACGCGACAACCCCTTCATGCCGATCATCATGGAGAGCTCGGAGGCTGAGAACCGTGAGAAGGTGCGTGAGCTGGGATACGTGTTCCTCGACAAGAATTCCAAGACGTTGCCCCAGGATCTGCGCGACGCTGTCGGGAAGCATTTCGGCTTCGGCGACTTCGTGGTGACCGATCCTGCCACCGGCATGGAGATCATGCGTATCCACGACCTCAAGGGGCTCCAGAATAATATTTTCAATATCCCCTCCGACTCGCTGTTCTATCATTGCAGCAGCAACGATGTGTCGCGATGGCTCTATTCCCGTGCCCTTTTCCCCATAGCCGATGCCGTGAAGAGTTTCCGTTTCACGAAGATGGACGAGGCCCCTATGGTGCGTAAGGTGCTTTTTGAGTGCATCGTGAAATATCGCCGCATGAAGAACCGTGGCGTGGTGGCCATATTCAAGAAAGACCGTTTCGACTTCTACAGCAATTTCGCCCGCATAGGTGAGGGGAGTCTTGGCGGCAAGGGGCGCGGTCTGGCGTTTGTCGACCAGATCATAAAGCGCAATCCTGTGTGCGATGATTTCGACGGGGTCCAGATCACGATACCGCGCACGGTGGTGCTCTGCACCGATATCTTCGATCAGTTCATGGAGATGAACGGTCTCTATCCCGTGGCCCTTTCCGACCGTCCCGACGAGGAGATACTCCGCCATTTCCTGGCCGCCAGCCTTCCGGACATGCTCATCGACAATTTCATCGCCCTTTTCGACGTGATCGACAAGCCTCTGGCAGTGCGCAGTTCCTCCTTGCTCGAGGACTCCCATTACCAGCCTTTCGCCGGCATCTACTCCACATATATGATACCTCATCTCAAGGATGTCGACGTGATGCTCCGCATGCTCTGCGACGCCGTGAAGAGCGTCTATGCCTCGGTGTTCTTCGCCGACTCAAAGGCTTATATGAACGCCACGAGCAATGTCATAGATCAGGAGAAGATGGCGATCATACTTCAGGAAGTGGTGGGAGAAGACCACAACGGCTACTATTATCCGAGTTTCTCCGGCGTGGGGCGTTCGCTCAACTACTATCCTGTGAACGATGAAGTCAGCGAAGACGGCGTGGTTGAGGTGGCCGCGGGTCTGGGGAAATATATAGTCGACGGTGGCCTGTCGCTGCGCTTCTCCCCGAAGCATCCCGACCATGTGCTGCAGACATCGACAGTGGAGCTCGCTCTGCGCGACACTCAGACCACCCTCTACGCTCTTCCCGACATACCTCCGCGCAGCGAGGATTTCTCGACCGACGACGGCTTCAATATAGTTAAGCTCCCCGTGGCCGATGCCTTCAAGACAGGGGCCCTGAAATATCTCGTCTCCACCTTCGATTTCAACGACCGTATGATCCGCGACTCCGGAGCCGGGCCCGGGCGCAAGCTCGTGACTTTCGCCAACGTGTTGCGTCAGAAGGTCTATCCTTTGGCCGATGCCGTTGATTTCATGCTCTCCACCGGGCAGTATGAGATGGGGCGTCCCGTGGAGATAGAGTTCGCCGGCCTCATAAGGCCCGACGCCATGAAGTCGGAGAAGAAGGGTGTGCTCTATTGGCTTCAGATACGCCCGATCGTCGACAAGAAGGAAATGCTCGACGATTCGGTGATGAACGTCGGCGACAGCGATCTGATACTGCGTTCGGAGACGGCCCTCGGCCACGGCGTGATGGACAATGTCAGGACCGTGGTATACGTAAGGCCTGAGAATTTCAACAGTGCCTGCAATGTGGATGTGGCCCGCGAGATTGCCGAACTCAACCGCAGCCTCACTGAGGATAACGAACCCTATGTACTCATAGGCCCTGGCCGCTGGGGGTCGTCAGACTCCGCGCTGGGCATCCCCGTGAGGTGGCCTCAGATAGCCGGAGCCCGGCTCATTGTGGAGTCGGCGTTGCCGGGCTATCACATAGAGCCTTCGCAGGGCACTCATTTCTTTCAGAATCTTACCTCCTTCGGCGTGGGATATTTCACGGTCGATCCGGTGCACGGACAGGGTTTCTATGATCCGGCGTATCTCGACTCCCTACCGTCTTTCTACGAAAGCGCCAGGGTGAGGGCTGTCCGTTTCGACGCTCCCCTTACCATAGCCATCAACGGCCGGAAGGGGCATGGCATAGTTGTCAAGCCGCACGCCGTGCCCGCTCCTGTCACAGATCCTCAGGCAGCTCCATAAGCCATTCGTCGCTTGAGGTGGGGGCTTCGGTCCGTACGGATGTCTCGCCGGGAGCGAGAAGCTCACAATCCTCCTCGCGTGTATGTTTCTCCACCATGGCGTCGCGCAGGCGCGTCTCAAGATCGCGGATACGTTTCTCGTATCCGCGTTTCATGTTTTCCATCCCTTTGAGTTTCTCGTCGAATTCCCTGATCTGGGTCTCCACGTCCTTGCGTTCGGCGAGCTCCGCCTCGGCTTCCGCCAGGCATTCGCGCGTGCGCTTGAGTTCGGCGCGCGCTTCCTCCAGCTCGCTGTCGCGTTGGGCGAGGGCTGATTCATGTTCTTTAAGCCTTGATGAGAGGGTGTCGATCTCGCCGGCCATCCGCTCGGACTCCGACCTATGTGTTTCCGCGTCCTTAAGGGCCTCTTCAAGCCGGCGTGACAGTTCGTTTTCCATGATATATGCGTTGTCTATGGCATAGCATGCGCGGCGAGGATGCAGCCATACCTGCCATGCGGTCCATTCTGTTTCGTTTTTGTTATTGTCTGGCATGTCGGAGGAAATGATGCTGACGTAGGGGATGCCCGTTGCGCGCGCGGCTCAGAAAGCCACGTCTTTCCCTATGACGGTTCCCGCGCTGTCGAGAATGTATATGGTCGGCGTGGCGCGTATGTCGTAGATCTCCTTCTCGTCTACCTCTCCGCCGGGGGAACGCCCTACCGTCCATTGCGCCGGGAGAGTGGCGGCGTGCCGGCTCCATTCCTCCGGGTCGGTGTCGAAAGGATCTATCGCGAGTATCTGCACCTCCCCGCTCTTTATGCGGCTGTTCAGTTCCTGGTCTGAGGCGAGCCTTTTCTCCACATCGGCGCAGACTTCACAGTCTGGATCGTAGAACATCACTATGGTCTGTGCGGCGCCGCGGAGAGCCCTGTGGAGCGTGGATTCCGTTCCGTCGCGCCCGATGAAGCGGAAATCGGCGCCGGTGGTGCCGCGCCGGTTCTTGAGGGCTTGCGTGAGCCTGAAGGCCGAACGCTGTCGGGTGGCCTCCGGGATATTGTTGTCTGCCGAGGCGTGGCGAAGGAAGAGGATGAGGAGTTCTTCGTCGCGCATCGGGGAGTTGGGATCGTCGAGATAATGGGTCGTCACCCACCAGAGGATGTCGAAGGCCTCGGGGCGCTCTAAGGAGCGGGAGAGGAGATTGTCGACGGCATGCTGTGCCTGCTCTGACGGGGTCACTGCGAGCACTGAGAGGAAATTGGCGAAATTCTGCTCCATGAACGCGGAGTCGAGCGCTTGGGGATCGCTGCCGAAATCGAGCGCGTCCCAGAAGTGTGCCGTCACGAAAGACGCCCTGTCGGCAGGTTCGGTCATCTCCGCGGGCACAGCCGGGAGGGGGAGGGTGGCCACATCGCCGCTTGCCGGTGCGGCTGTGGCGCTGTCAGCCTCCTTCGCGCCTCCTGACGAGGCTGATCTGCTTGCACACGCGGTGGCGCAGGCCATGAGGGTTATTGCTGTCAGTAGGGATATGATTCTCGGTAGCATGGATGTAGTGGGTATGGAAGTTCCGGCCTTTAGCGCAGATAGCGGCCGAAGTCGGTAAGGCGCATGTCGCCCTGCTCGCGGTAGGTGTTGTGGAGCGCGAAGCATGCGTTGAGGTTATGTTGTATGTGGCCTTGCTCGCAGATCTTCAGATAGTCACGCATAAGCTCGCGGTAGTCGGGATGAACGCAGTTCTCGATGACTGTCCTGGCACGCTGTTGCGGACTCTTGCCGCGCAGGTCGGCCACGCCCTGTTCCGTGACGATCACTTTCACGTCGTGGTCGCTGTGGTCTACATGGGTGACCATAGGCACTATCGAGGAGATACGTCCCCCTTTCTGCACCGAGGGGCAGAGGAAGATCGAATACCAGGCGTTGCGGCAGAAGTCGCCCGATCCGCCGATGCCGTTCATCATGTGTGTCCCGTTGATGTGGGTGGAGTTGACGAACCCGTATATGTCGCATTCGAGGGCCGTGTTCATGGCTATCAGTCCGAGCCTGCGCACCACTTCCGGATGGTTGGAGATCTCGCTTGGCCGCATCAGCAGCTTGCCGCGATAGAAGTCGATGTCGTCCATGAATCGTAGCATGGCTTCGTCGGAGAAAGCGAGGGCGCATGTGGAGGCGAAGCTGCATTTCCCCTGCTGCATGAGGTCCATCACGGCGTCCTGCACAACTTCCGTAAACATTTCGAACTGAGGGATGTCGGGATTCTCGGCCAGACCGTAGAGCGCGGCGTTGGCAACGTTGCCGACGCCGCTCTGTATCGGGAGGAATCCCGCGGGCATCCGACCCGTCTTGAGCTCCGTGGCCAGAAATTCCGAGACGTTGCGCCCTATTGCGCGGGTCACGTCGTTGATCCGCGTGAATGAGCTTATGCTCTCCGACTCGTTCGACGGGACCACGCCTATGATTTTCGCCGGGTCGATCTTCAGCACGGGCGAGCCTATCCGGTCTGTCGGACGGTAGATCGGTATCTCGCGCCGGTGTGGAGGGTCGAGCGGAAGATAGTTGTCGTGGAAGCCGCGGAAAGAGGTGCGGTAGTAGGAACTGTATTCTATTATGACCTTCTTCGCCATCGCGGCTATCGTGGGGGTCATGCCGAGGCCGGCGCCGAGCACCACCTCCCCCTCCGGGTTCATCTCCGTCACCTCTATCACGGCCACATCGAGATCGCCTACGAATCCGTAGCGCATGTCCTGGGTGGCGTGGCTTAGGTGGGGGTCATAATATTCTACTGTGCCGGCGTTTACGGCCTCGCGTGCCGAGGGATTTCCCTGGTAGGGCATGCGCTGTCCTACGGCGTCGGCACGGGTCAGCTCGCCGTCGACGAAGTCGTTGGTCGATGCTCCTGTGTAGAGGTTGATCTTGAAAGGCACCCCCTGCTCATGCAGGCGTCGTGCCTTCGCGGCAATCGCCTTGGGTACAAGTTTGGGTGTTCCAGAGGGTGTGAAGCCGGAGATGCCGACGTTGTCGCCGTTTTTTATGTAGGCCGCGGCCTCTTCTGCTGTAATAAATGGAAAACTCATTTGTAGCGTTGCGATTTTAGTGGTAAATTTGCACAAAAGTAATCATATTCTTCCATACAAGTTATATAATGGAACCATTTTTTTTGCCTGAAGACGATAAAAACTGCACGAAATCGAAGAAAGTGCGCATAGAGACATATGGCTGTCAGATGAATGTGGCCGATTCGGAGGTGGTGGCCGCCATGATGGAGATGGCGGGCTACGAGCCTACGGAATCTGACACGGAGGCGGCCGCCGTGCTCCTCAACACATGTTCCATCCGCGAGAACGCCGAGCAGAAGATCTACTCGCGCCTCGCCTACTGGAACGCCCTGCGCCGCAAGCTCGGCCGCGACATAATCATAGGGGTGATCGGATGCATGGCTGAGCGCCTGAAGCATAAGCTCATCGAAGATTATGGAGTGGATATCGTGGCCGGTCCCGACTCATATCTCGATCTTCCCAATCTTGTGGCGGCGGCCGAGACAGGCTCGAAAGCCATCAACATAGAGCTCTCCACCACAGAGACATACCGCGATGTCCTCCCCCGGCGCCTGGGGGCTTCGCAGACGGGAGGTTTCATATCGATAATGCGCGGCTGCAACAATTTCTGCTCCTATTGCATCGTGCCTTATACCCGGGGGCGCGAGCGGAGCCGCGAGCCACAGAGCATTCTCCGCGAGCTTGCCGACTTGCGTGCGCGCGGATTCCGCGAGGTCACGCTTTTAGGCCAGAATGTTGACAGCTACCATTATAAGGGTGACGATGGAAGCCGGATGACCTTCCCCGAACTTCTGGCTGCGGTAGCCGGAGCCGCTCCCGACATGCGCATTCGCTTCACCACCTCCCATCCGAAAGATATGAGCGACGACACTATCGCCACCATGGCTAAGTATCCCAACATAGCGCGCCACGTGCATCTGCCGGTGCAGAGTGGCAGCGACAAGGTGCTGAAGCTGATGAACCGGAAATATACCCGCGAGTGGTATCTCGGCCGCGTGGCCGCCATACGCCGGGCGATGCCCGACGCGGGGATATCGACTGATCTTTTCACCGGTTTCCACGATGAGACGGAGGAGGACTTTCAGGAGACTCTCAGCCTAATGCGTGAGGCCGGGTTTGATTCCGCCTTCATGTTCAAGTATTCGGAGCGTCCCGGCACTTTCGCCTCGCAACACCTCCCCGACAATGTGCCTGAGGAGGTGAAGATAGAGCGTCTCAACCGGATGATAGCCTTGCAGAATGAGCTGTCGGCCGAGAGCAACCGGCGCGATGTGGGCAAGGAGATGGAGGTGCTTGTGGAGGGCCGTTCGAAGCGGAGCGCCGATGAATATTTCGGTCGCACGAGCCAGAACAAGGTCGTGGTCTTCCCGAAGGGAAACGTAAAACCGGGCGATTTCGTGCGTGTGCGTGTCACCGATGCCAGCTCCGCCACTCTCCGTGGCGAACTTCTCTGATGCTTTGCAAGAAATAAATAGTGCAACCACGGTTACTGTAACCGTGGTTGCACTATTTTGTCTGAGTAAGCGTATGAGGCTGCTCGGGAAGGTGGGACTGAACTTTTGTGTCAGGGGATCATGTCGTCGAGGGAGAGGGCTGCATAGGAGATTTTCCATCCTTTTCGATGGGAGGTTATGGCAGAAGCTTTTTTCTCCAGTCCGTGCAGATTTATATGGCGGGGATTGCGCTTTACTTCGCCGATGACGATCTCGCGTTCCGCATCGTTGACAGCTATCAGATCTATTTCATTCTGTCCGTCTTTTTCCCAGTAGTTGGTGACTGTGTTATATAGTCCGGTCTCACGGTACATCTGGCGAAAATACCTTTCCAGTATCCAGCCGGAGAATGTGGAATAATCATCCTTTACTTTCTCCCTCACGTATGTGAGATTGCCTATTTCAACCGCGCTTCGATATTTGTAAATGAAACGGAACCAGAAGTTCATGAAGTTGTCTTTGATTCCATATCTGACATTGCGGCTGTTCTCGCTTGCAAGATAGGGGCGGTAGCGGTATATGAGGTCGTATGCGTTCTCCAGTCTGTCAAGATATCCTCCGGCTTCTATCCCTGTATAAGACTTTATTTCGCCCCGTTCATTGAATCCTCCGGCTATGGCGGAAAGAATTGAGAAATAATTTCCGTAATCCTTTCCGAATTCATCAGAGAGCAATTCCTTTCCTTCATCGATGAAATATGATCCGAACTGCAGGACTGTGTTGATGATCTGTGTCTTTGTGAAAGCCTTCTGCATATGGAGCTGTTCGACATATTTGGCTACCCCCCCGGTGATCATATACATGGCAAGCAGGTCATCGGGCGTGTAGCCGGGGTTGTTGTCGCGCATTATTTCCCTGAGAGTTGACAAAGGGAAAGCCCGAAGGCGCATGCGTGATGTGGCACGGCCATAGAGGGGTTCCTTGCGGTCGTCGAATATCTTTGTCATCATTGAGTAGAGGGAGCCACATACTACCAGGTTTATATGGGCTTCCTCTTTGTTTTCATCCCAGATATTCTGCATGTCGCTGAAGAATGATTCATTGACATACTTGAAATTCTGAAATTCGTCGAACACGAGAGTCACATGCCTGCGTTTGGCAATCTGCATTACTGCGGCAAACAACCGGGCCATGCTGTTGAAGTCGCCAAGATCCTCTCCGAGTGTGTGGCGGATAGAGTCGGCGAGCTCATCACAAAGCAAAGCCTCGCTCTTGCGCGCTACGAAGAAGTACACCATATCTATGTCTTTATAGGCATGTCTTATGAGTGTGGTCTTGCCTATGCGCCGGCGTCCGGTTATGACGGTCATCTGTGCATATTCGTGCGATGTCGCTTCAATGCGCCGTAATGTCTCCGTCTCTATTTCCCTGTCGTAAAATTTCATAATAGTGCAACCGCGGTTACAGTAACCGTGGTTGCAAAGATAGCTAATCTGATTGAATCATACAAGTTTTCTGTTGAAAATCAGAGAGAGGTGAATCGAGTTATTTAGTGTGTCCAGAGCTAAAATATTGCGGGAATAATATTCATAACCAATGGTTTTCAGGTCATCTTTGCAAATCGTCAGTCCGACTGACGATTTGCAAAGATGACCTGATTCTTCGATTATTCCAGGAAATAGTGTGTCAGCTTCCGTCAGCTTTCGCTAAAGTTCAAGTCATGTGAAAATCTATGCTCCGGGTAATGACACGATTATGCATTATGCATTATGCATTGTGCATCATGCATCCCCGGCCTCCGTTGCCGGGCGATTCAGGGGGGATCAGCGGGGGACGATGGTGAAGGTGATGGAGCCGCGGGTGGAGGTGGCCCCTTTCTTTGCCGACCAGCGGGCCTGGCGCGCGGCGGCCTCGCATTTGCGGCGTATCTCGGCCGATGCGGAGCCTGTTGCTTTCGCTTCCGTCACTTTCCCTTCGGCGTCGATGGTGATGTTGACCTTCACCACAGTCTTGTTGCGCAGGGCCACGTCGGGTTTCGGACAGCTGATGAACGAGCGTCCGTGAGCGTTGCCGCTCACACCGACCCCTGTGCCTCCGGCTCCGGAAGTGCCCTTGTCGGAACCCTCCGTGCTGCCGTTTTTCGTAGAGAATTTATTGGCCACGGCGCTCGTGGCTTTCTGCCGCTCCTTGTCGGTCTGCGACGGTTCCTCGACCTTCATTTTGCTCTCCTTCTTCTGGGTCAGCTCCTTGCGCACGGGCTTCGGCTTGTCGGGTTTCGGCCCCGGCTCCACAATCTCCGTGCGGTCGACAGGTGCCGGCTCAGGCTCCCCCTTGAGGGTGGGGGCCGGCTTGTCGTGGTTCACGGCCACTTCCTCCCCGAGCTCCACGAGTTCAGGCTCGATGAAGAGCTCCTCGGGAGGCATAAGTTCAGGGGTCGACGATTCGGCCAGGGCCTGACGGTCCCAGGATATCCCCCCGAAGAAGAGTGTCAGCAGGATAATGAGGGCAACGATGAAAGTCAGTCCTGCGGCTATGGCGCGGTCTTTGTCAGTGCGTGTCATTTCTGTGAGCTACGTGTTGCGAGCACGAGATGAAGGTTGTTGCGGGCGGCCAGGTCGAGCACCTCGATCACGCGGGCATAGGCCACGGTGCTGTCGGCGTAGAGGGCTATGGAGCGCAGGGAGTCCTGTTGCTGTATGAGCATGAGGTTGGCGAGAAGCTCGTCGCGGGTCACGGGACGGGCCTCGGAGTTCTCCGCTATGGAGTCGTTGCGGTCTGCCACGAGATAGTATTTCGATTCCTTGTCGATGTAGACCTCGGTGATAGGTTTCAGCGATGTCTGCTCGCTGCTCTGCGGAAGGTTGACGTCGATGGCCGCCGGGAAGATGAGCGTGGAGGTCACCATGAAGAATATGAGCAGCAGGAAGATGACGTCGGTCATCGACGACATCGAGAATGTATCGAGGGTCTGGAAAGATTTCTTGAGAGCCATTTCTTATCGGATGATTCAGTTGGACGAATGCATGATTCATAATTCTAAATTCATAATGCATAGTTCATAATGCATAATTCATAATGCATAATTCATAATGCATAATTAATTGATGAGGACTTGATTATGCATTTGTTGAAGATTATGAATTATGCATTGAGCATTATGCATTTGTTGAAGATTATGCATTATGCATTGAGCATTATGCATTTGTTGAAGATTATGAATTATATATTGAGCATTATGCATTTGTTGAAGATTATGCATTATGCATTGAGCATTATGCATTTGTTGAAGATTATGCATTCAAAGAAGAGAAAGGTTACGCGGGCTCGTTGAGGAGATCCATGAATTCCATGGTCTTCGATTCCATGGAGTTCATGATGCGGTTGACGCGCGATACGAGATAGTTGTAGGCGAATAGGGCGGCGATACCCACCACCAGACCGCCGACGGTGGTGACAAGAGCCTGGTAGATGCCTGAGGAGAGCACCGTGATGTTGGCGGAGGTGCCGGCGTTGGCCAGGGCGAAGAACGCCTCGATCATACCTACCACGGTGCCGAGGAATCCGAGCATGGGAGCTCCGGCGGCTGTGGTTGAGAGCCACGTGAAGCCCTTGCCGAGGTTGGCCACTTCGATGTTGCCGGTGTTCTCGATCGCCACGAGCACATCGTTCATGGGGCGTCCGATGCGGTTCACGCCTTTCAGGATGAGGCGAGAGTAGGGGGTGTCGGTACGCTTGCAGAGGTTCACGGCGTTGTCGATGTCCCCCTCCATGATATAGTCGCGTATGCGCTTCATGAAGGTTTCGTCATATTTCGACGCGCGGTGGAGCGCTATGCAGCGCTCAATGAATATGTAGATGCTCACGAGGAGCATGATGGCGAGCGGGATCATGATGTAGCCGCCGTCCATCACGAGCGACCAGAATGATAGGGAGGACATTGTCTGTGGAAGTTTATCGGTTTTAGTTGTTTATGCGTTGGAATTCGTTTTCGTGGCTCAGTCGGCGAGGCATGCGAGATATCGGCGTATGGTCTCGCCGATGCCCAGATAGAGCGCGTCGGAGATTAGCGCGTGGCCGATGCTCACTTCGTCGAGCAGGGGGAGGGAACAGTGGAAGTATTCGAGGTTGTCGAGGTTCAGGTCATGGCCGGCGTTGAGCCCGAGCCCTATCTCCAGGGCTGCCTGCGAGGCCGCGATGAAGGGGGCCACGGCCGCTTCGCGGTCTTTGGCGTAGTTGTCGGCATATGGCTTGGTGTAGAGCTCCACGCGGTTAGCCCCGACCTCCGCGGCTTTCCTCACCTGCGCCGGATCGGCGTTGACGAATATGGAGCTGCGGATGCCGGCCTCTGAGAGCCGGAGGCATATCTGGTTGAGGAAGTCGGCGTTGGCCACCACGTCCCATCCGGAATTGGAAGTGACAGCCGAGGGGGCGTCGGGCACGAGCGTCACCTGCTCGGGGCGCACCTCGCATACGAGCCTCATGAAATCTTCCGAGGGGTAGCCTTCGATGTTGAATTCGGTCTTCACCACCGGGCGGAGCGCGTAGACGTCGGCGCGGGTGATGTGGCGCTCGTCGGGACGGGGATGCACGGTGATGCCCTGAGCGCCGAGACGCTCGCAATCGATGGCGAATCTCACCACATCGGGCACATTCTCGCCGCGGGCGTTGCGGAGAGTGGCGACTTTATTGATATTTACGCTTAACCTTGTCATTTTCTGTCTGTTTTAATGGTCTGACATGGTGCGGGGAACTGTGGCCGGCGACTTCCGCAGGCGGAATATCGTTTTCGGCATGATATTTGCAGCTTCCCCGTAAACCTTCAATAGAAGCTTATTTCTAAGTGCAAAAGTATAAAAAAAGGAGTTTTGTTCAAAGAAAAAGATTAACGAAGGTGTTAAAAAATCAAGATGTAGTGCGAAAAGCACTCAAAATCCGTTTACAATAAAAAGGTAACAATGAAAGCAAGGGAGATAATATCACCGGGAAACAGGGCGACTCACACCGAAGCCCTGCGCACGATAGACGCCGATATGCCTGTCATAGAGGTTCTGCCTCGCCTTCTGGAGGCTCCGGGACGCGAGCTTACGGTTGTCGACGGAGGACAGACCCTGGGGGTGATCGACCAGACGTCGCTGCTCGAGGGGCTTGGCCGGATGATCGCCGCACGCGACGACTGCAGCGTCATCGACGTGGAGTGCCGCCCTGAGGAGTATAGCGCGAGTCTGCTTGCGCACGCTGTGGAAGACAGCGACGCTCATCTTGTCGACATGATGACAACCCCCACAGCCGACGGTTATCTGAGGGTAACCCTGAGGGTCAGGCACACCGATCCGTCGGCCACTGTACACAGTCTGGAACGCTATGACTTCAATGTGGTGGATGCTTACGGCGCCAACGGCGAGATCCGCGACGCCGAGATAGCCATCGACCGCCTGCTCTCGCTGCAGACCCTGATGAATGTGTGATGCGGAGCGCGCTGCGCGCTGCGCGCGAAGAGTGAAGAGTCAAGGGTGAAGAGTGAAGAGTCAAGAGTCAAGAGTGAAGAGTGAAGGGTGAAGAGTGAAGGGTGAAGAGTGAAGAGTGAAGAGTGAAGAGTGAAGAGTCAAGGGTGAAGAGTCAAGGAAAGGCAAGATGGCTAAATTGGCTGTAATGGCTAAGAAGCCGACAAGCTGATTATCTTTCGCTTACCCATAAACCCTCACCTCCTCAACATTCAAAATTCAACATTCCAACTCCCCTCAACATTCAAAATTCAACATTCAAAATTCCTCTCCCCCTCCTCCTCAACATTCAAAATTCAAAATTCAACATTCCAAATTCATTTAATCTTTAACCTTTAATTGAACAGGATAGCAATATATGGAAGCCGGCGTCAGGACGCCTATCTCGGTGAACTGGCTTCGCTGTTCTCGCTCCTCGACGGAGCGGGATTTGCCGTCACGGTGCATCCGAAGCTCGGTTCCTATCTCTCCGAACAGGGTATGGATCTCCGTGGTGCCAGAATATCGTCGCGCCTCCCCGAAGACACGGGGCTCGTGCTCAGCATCGGAGGCGACGGCACTTTCCTCCGCTCCGCGCGCTGGGTGGGCAAAGGAGAGATACCTATTCTTGGTGTCAACACCGGTCATCTGGGTTTCCTTTCCACATGCAATATAGATGAGATAGGAGAACTGCTGGGCGCCGTGTGTCGGGGCGATGTCATCGTGGAGCGGCGCATGCTCCTGTGGGTGCAGAGTCCTTCGCTCTCCCCCGACATGTGGCCTTACGCGCTTAATGAGGTGGCCTTCCTCAAGGAGGAGACGGCCTCGATGATCTCCGTGCGCACCAACATCGACGGACATTTCCTTGCCGACTATCGCGCCGACGGTCTTATCGTGGCTACCCCTACGGGAAGCACGGCCTACAGCATGGCCGCGGGAGGCCCCATCCTCGAGCCGACGCTCGACTGCATGGCGATATCTCCTGTGGCGCCCCATACCCTGACGGTGCGTCCTCTTGTGGTCGGGGGAGATTCGGAACTCGAGCTGACGGTGGAGAGCCGCACGGGGCAGTTCCGTCTGAGCCTTGACGGACGCAGTTATCCGCTCCCCGCGGGCGAGAAGGTAAGGATAAAGCGTGCGGGGTTCTCCACCATGCTTATAAGGAGAAAGGAGACCACTTTCGCCACCATCCTGCGCGACAAGCTCCTCTGGAACGCCAGCAAATACGACGAATAAACCATCCGCCCATACGAAAACGCCGCCGGTCGCAAACTGCGACCGGCGGCGTTTTCGTGCTGTAATCGGTAATTTGATCGACCTATAAAGATTTATCGTGATAGTGAATTTTTAAATAACTCCCAACACACCTCTCAACCCCCGGTACTCATAGCTGCGTAGCCATGGGACTGCGGCTTTCCAGCCGCAGCGACGGTGCACAGCTGTCAAACGCATGTGCAAACCTGTCAAACACAAGTCTAAAGAAGACCTGTGGTTACTGTGTAGAGTAGTCTGAAATGATTTTTGCCGATTGTGTACCCGATGCACGAAGATAAAAAAAGACCCTCTCTTACTAAGAGAGGGAACTCTTTGCAAAAGTAATGTTTTTTAAGATATTATACAAACCAATCTTCAAAAAAATTAAACAGAACATCCATTTTTAACATTTCAATCGAAATAAGTGTCGATTGTTTTTCGAGGCTTGGGGTCGTTACATGGCTTTTACTGAGCTGATTATGCGGTTATAAGATTTTTTCGGAAAAACCGAAAGTACCTCTCTTAGTAAGAGATGGAATTGTTTTACTACTGTCAAAGGGCTGTAAATCAGCCATCAACGCTAACGAAAAACTAACTTCTGTATAAATGAGACGCAACCGTATTCTATGGATAACGCTCCTGGCTATTCTCGGACTTGCTCCCTCTCTCAGAGCCCAGGACTTCGCATTGAAGACCAACCTTGTCTCCGATGCCGCGCTGTCGCCCAACCTCGGATTTGAGGTCGGACTGGCCCCGAAATGGACGCTCGACGTGAGTGGCCAGCTCAACGCATGGCCTGTGACTGCGACAACTGTCTACAGAAGTGACTTGCATTAAAAATCATAGACAACAATACTTTTTAATAACTAAATTTTTCACTGACATGAAAAAATCTTACTTGCTCTATGCAATGGGAGCAACGCTGGCTTTTTCGGCCTGCAGCTCTGAGGAGAACATGCCCGACAACAACGGCGTTCTCAAGGAGGGTAAATCATTCTACGTCAATGTGGCCATCACTACCGACAACGAAATGGGTACACGTGCCAACAGCGAGGGCTACGACGGGACAGGCAATCCAGACTTTGAAAAAGGAGAGACCACTGAATCTGTAGTAAACAACGTCTATTTTGTATTCTACGATGCCAATGGCGTTGTGGTCGGCGAGCCGGTGCTCGTGCCCGTATCGGATATGGATGTCACCGCAGATGCTGACGGAGTGAACGTGCTTCGCAGCTACACCTCAATCGTGAAGGTAGATGTCAACCGTGGCGAGGGTGAGCCGGCACAGGTGATGTGTTACATCAATCCCGTCTCCACAGCCGAACTGGCAAACTCAATCCAGAATGTGGAGACAGTGACAAGAGATAAATTCCAGGATAATCTCGGTGGATTCTCCATGTCGAATTCCGTTTATTACAATGGCGCTTCCGATGCCTCGACCCTTGTACGTGCTGTCGAAATAACCGACGGGAAACTATTTGAATCTGAGCAGGCTGCAAAGGATGCTATAGCTGAAGCAGCAAAAGAAGATGAAAATGGAGATGATACGGCAGCCAGAGTGGTAATCTATGTTGAACGTTATGCCTCAAAGGTTAAGATGCAGTTCGCCGAGGAAGACGTTGTGACTCCCTATGTCCCTGCAAATTCTGCCGTTACCCTCACATTCGTTCCCGAGAAGTGGGATGTTAACGCCACCGACAAGCAGACATTCGTGACAAAGGCATTCCGCAGTAACGCCGGTCTTGGAAGTCCTGCCGGTGCCAACATGACTTTCGGACAGGTGAATACCGAGTTGGGACGAACAGATTGGACATGGAACTCCGTGATTAACAACAGAAGCTACTGGGGTTTCTCTCCCGCTTACTATTCCACCACCTATCCTGGTATTGCATATGATGTTATCAAAAATGAAGGCAATTTCAAACAGAAATATCTTTCATTCAATGATATCGTAGATGATGGCCTTACACCTTCAAATACGACAACTTACCGTTACACCACAGAGTCGACCGTATCGCAAGCTGGCCTTGGATCTTCCAATCCTGCCGCAGCCATCGCATCAGCTGTGCTCGTAGGTCACTATCAGGTGAGACTTAACAATGTTCTTGTGCAGAATGCCGACGGCACAGACCTCACTTTCTACAGCATGGGAGCCAATTCTGAGGGTAAGGCAAACGTATATTTCGGTGCTTCACTAAATACAACGGAAGCCGGCAGCGTGATCGCATCGGAAGTGACAGGAGCTCCCACGATGATCGAGGCTTTCGCTGACAAAGAGACCATCCTTCTCGTCGGTCATACAGCAAATGGCACAACCACATATGAACCTCTTACAAAAGCAAATCTCGTGCATGTTTTCAACGCTCTCACGATTGCCCGTCCTTCAGAAGCTGTGTATGGCAAGCTTGGCGAGCATTCCGCTTCCCGCACGGTGACTCTCCAGATCAACGATCTATCACAAACTGAAGCAGGTTATTCTATCGCCATCAACGTAGGCGAAGGTGCACAGACAATTTACACAGGCACAGAAGATGTCCCTGCCGGTCAGGTGGCTCTTGTAGATGCCAATGCAGCTCTTGCACGTGCCGCAGGATGGGCTAACCGATACAACGAGGGCAACGCATTCTTCAACATGCCTATCCGTCATCTCGGCTGGTATGCCGGCACCAACCCCAACGCGGATGCTACTACAATCGACTACAGCAAGGTTCGTGTAGGTGACTTCGGTCTTGTCCGCAACCATGTCTACAATCTCAACATCAAATCTATTACCGGTCTTGGCACAGCGGTTTCCGAGCCCGATGAGCCTATTGTTCCGCCGGTAGAGACGAAAGACTATTTCGTGGCTTACAGCCTCAGAATCCTCAACTGGGCTATCGTTCCTGTTCAGGACATCGATCTTTGATAAACATTAAAGGGAGTGTGACAACGAGCGCACACTCCCTTTCCTCCCTCTCCTTCCTCTCCTTCCTAAAGCCATGGGGAGCTGATTACTCCCCATGGTTACCAATAAAATATAGATAACAGCATGATACGTCAATTCATCAATTCAGTCACAGTCGGTGTGCTGCTTGCCTTAAGCGGCGCTGGTCTTGCGGGATGCGGCATGGTAAACGATGATCTCGAACCGTGTACCGTCACCTACAACATGAGGTTCGTTTATGATTACAATATGCTATATGCCGATGCTTTCCCGTCGAGCAACGCGTCGGTCTATGTGTGGGGTTTCGACAGCGATGGCCACCTTGCATTGACCGCCAGTGAGACACATGATGCACTCGCCCAGAATGACTTCACGATGCCGCTCGAGATTGCCCCCGGCACCTATGAATTCGTGGCATGGTGCGGACTCGTCAGCAACGGCCCGTTTGATCTCGCCACATATGCTCCAGCGTCGAAACAGGAGTTGGAAGTGACGTTGAGCACCATGACCGGCAGCGACGGTATCCGCTACAGCGACACCGACCTCCCCGCCCTGTATCATGGTTATCTGGAGCCGACGGAATTCACGTCGAACCCCACGGCACATGTCAGCCAGACCGTGACTATGCGCCTTATGAAAGACACGAAGGTTGTGAGGGTCATGCTGCAGCACCTTGACGGCTCGCCGATCGAACGGAGAGATTTCTCCACATATATTACCGACAACAACGCGCGTCTGTCGTGGGACAACGACGTGCTTCCCGGTGAGCCGTTCCAATACCGTCCCTGGTTCGTCAACTACGGACAGGTGGTGATGCCCGATAATCCTTCGGCGCGCGCCACGACTTCAGTGGCCACCCTCCTTTTCGAGCTTACCACCTCGCGGCTCATGGCCGACCATGAGCCGGTGCTCACGATCCACCGCGACTGGGACAACCGCGACGTGGTGCGCATCCCCCTTATCGACTATCTCCTCCTTGTGAAAGGACATTACAACGAAAGCATGTCTGACCAGGAATATCTCGACCGGATGGATGAATTCAATATCGTCTTCTTCATAGATGCCAACAGCAACTGGTATACCGCCGCAGGCATCCTTATCAACAACTGGACTGTGGTTCCTCCCCAAGAAGAGGGAATTTAAAATGAAAAGCGATGAAAACCGGATTTAAACATATATCAATGCGTCGGCTTTCCTTCAGTCGGGTTAAACCGGCTGGTGGCATGTGGTCTTCAGTCCTGATTGCCGGGATTATGCTCGGAGGCTGCGGGCTTGTGGACGACCCCGAACCCGGTAAAACATACCCCGACGCTCCCGAGGGATACAAGGTAGCCCTGTCGCTGGGAGTGCCGGGCGACGCCGGTAAGACTACGCGTGCCCCTTACGATCCGTCAGATGGTAACAACCATGACCAGTCGGCATCTTATTTCCCGGATATGTATGAAAACGCGCTCAACGTACGTGATGTCGCGGTCTACATATTCGCCCGTCCGCAGACCGGCAACGGCGATTACAGTCTGATCTACAGCAGCGGTAATGACGACTGGTTCAGGGTGATGGGTTCGCCTCTTTCCGGATACAATGTATCTTCCCGTATACCTTTCGACAACTATCAGCTCGACGCCGCCGAACTTACGGCAAGCGCCACGGTGAGCCTCAGGCTCGTTATCCTTGCCAACCAGCATACCGAACTGACAACGAGCGGAGGCGCCTATCCGGAAGTGGCTGTCGGCACAACCTATAATGACGCGATGAACCGGATCTCCTCCGGATTAGCGGCTTTCACACTCCCGCAGGGATGGAATCCCGGAAACACAGTGGAGGGGGAGCCAAGATACATACCCATGTACGGGAAGGCTGATTTTACTGTCAACGCACTTGAACTCTACCGTTCCGAGACCTGGCAGACGGTAGATCTCAGCAACATATGGATGCTCAGGGCGCTGGGGAAAGTGGAGATCAATGACAATATCGGCAATGAGGAGGCATTGGCCGACAGGTATCCGCAGATTGTTGCCGCCAGCCTCTCTTATTCATATCCTTCCGGAAGTTTGCTGCCGAAAGGATTTACAGCATATACTAACGGCTCACAGGTGGAATCCGTCAATCTTGGCGCGCCGTCGCAGGATGTCACAACCCGCTCCATGACACGCGTCACCGGCACATATTATGCGGATGGAGCGGCTGCGGGTCGCAGAGTACGGTTCTTCAGGGGATATTGTCCGGAGCAGATGATTGTAAATGGAGGTCAACCACAGGTGGAAGTAGTGGTCAGCCCGGCTGCGGATGCCACGGAGGCTGAATACTCACGTTATATCGTGCCTCTCTACGGCTACAGGGATCCGTTCTCGTGGGGAACCAACAATCAGCTTCTCCGCAACCATATCTACAGGATAAACGTGAACAGTGTCGGCACCCCGGCTGATATCACCGTGCAGGTGATGCCATGGGAATCGGAAGGCATCGAATGGGACTTCACCGATAATCCCGGTTTTGCCGAAGGTGGAGAGATAACCTGGACTCCGGGAACATACAGCGGAGATATCAACACTGGTGCCGCAAGAGTCTACGTGAATCCGGTGGCCGACGGCCCGGCTGTGTGCACTTTCCATATGGTGCAGCCGCAGGGCGCCACCTGGAGAGCCTTCCTTATCGATACGGAGGGTGATACGCAGAATGCTTTCCATTTCGTGGATGCTGACGGAAACACCATCGACATACCCTCGGGAACTGTAGGAGAGTCGGCAACGTTGAGGATTCTTCCATCGCAACCTGCGGGAAGGGTGACCAATGCGGCGCGTCTGCAGGTGCTCGTGGAGACAGCCGACGGCCGGACCATCATCGCGGATCTCTGCAACGGCGAGTATGGCAGAAACACTTATTTCACCATCGTTCAACAAGGTAGCGGTATTTAAAGAAACAACATTATGAAATTGCATAGATTACTGTGGCATACGATAGCACTGGCCGGCCTCCTGCTTCCCGTGGGATGTTCTGATGACTGGGAGAAGCCGGCTGAGGAACCGGCGGGAGCTGACGGCTACATCAACATAACTCTCCGTAGTTCGCGCCTTACGCGAGCTACGGAAGATGGCCTTGACGAATATAATGAGAACACGATTGAGTCGGCGGTGCTCCTGCTCTATCCCGACGATGGCACAGCCGGAGCCCAGGAGACTTATCAGCCTACGGTGAGCCAGGTGTTTACAGGGCTTACAGCGAATCAGACGGCTGTATTGCAGGTTATCCTTACGGATGCCGCCAAGAATAGACTTTTCGGTAACAACGGCACGTCATCATGCCGCGCCATTGTCTTCACTAATCTTCCTCAAAATGTCTTAGGCAATATTACCGCAAAAACCACAGCCGATGATATAAAGAAAATGACTGTCACCTCTCCGTTCGAATCGAATGAGGTTCAGCAGTCTTTCGTTATGGATGGGTCAGGTGAAGTCACACTTGCCGCCGACGGGAAAAGTGCCTCGGGCACTGTCGATGTGCAGCGCGTGGCGGCTAAGATAACACTGTCTATCCGTGTGCCGGAATCCATAACAATGGGCGAAGGAGAGCAGCAGACAACGTGGAATTCACAGCGTTCCAATATGAGGGCGGCCATAATGAACGGCGTCAAGACCTCTGCTGTTGTTCCCTCCAATCATACGAATGCAGACGGGGATTATTACTCGATGCCGACGCAGGCTACGTCCGGTTACGGGCCACGCTCGCTGAATCTTGTGGAGGGAGTATCGCCTGAGACCGGCTATCCCTATATCGTGAACATACCTTTCTACACCTATCCCAATTCATGGACAGAAGGCGCTGAGGAGACTCACCGCACTTTCATCACGCTTATGGTGCCTTGGAGAGAGGGAGATACCGGTCCATACCGTACGAGTTACTATCAGGTGCCGATCAACCGTGGCACCTCCATTGCAAGGAACGTGTCTTATCGGATAAACCTGAATGTAGGAGTGCTCGGCAGCTTTACGCCCGACGAGCCCTTCCAGCTTGAGGATTGTAGCTATACGGCAGTAGACTGGAGCCGGGAGAATATCGACGTCTCCATCTCCGACTACCGCTATCTTGTGGTCGATCAGGAGTATTATACTATCAACAACGAGCCATCGATCTCCATCCCGCTCTATTCCTCGCATCCGGTAGTAGTGCAGAATGTGACAGCTACTTACTATCGGTATTATGTAACCGCACAAGGGAATGAGTACCCTGTGACGATAACGCAGGAAGTGAATCAGGCAACGAAGGATTATTCCGGCAATAACGGAAGGGCGATATGGACGTGTACTTATGTCCCGAATTCGGAGACAGATGCAAATGGATTATTGAACCTTAACCATGAGATGATCCAGTGGACTCCGTATAGAAGAAATTATAATCGCTATTCAGAGATATTACAAGCTCAATTAGCGACATACGCACCTGAAAACAATCTTAATAATTATCAGATCGCGCACTTCCGTCCTACGACAAATGCCGAATATTCCCGTGTTGAGTTTGTGATTACCATCACACATTATCTGCATCCGGAATATAGCCAGACAATAAGAATTGTCCAATATCCGGCCATATACATCGATGCAACCCAAAATCGATATAGCGGTTCTCAGAATTTAAATGGCCAAAATGGTAATACGTATATAAATGGCAATTGCCTTAATAGTTATAATGGTTATGGTAGTTGGTCGGCTGATAATTGGTGTAATAGCCCTGGATTACCGAGTACGGGTGGCGGGACAACAAATGCTAATCCTAACCAATATGTGATTTCTATTGGTAATTTGGATTCAAATACCAACTATATTATTGGAGATCCAAGAAGTCATGAGCCTGTGCAGTCGCCAATATTTGGAATGAATACATACAATGGGAATTCTACTATACAAACAAATCCAAACAATGCATGGGCTAATGTGTTGGATTTGGACGGAACAAGACGAGGTTTAACGTATTATTATCCTACAAGTAGCAACGTCCAATATAGTGAGTATATCGCTCCTAAAATTAGAATAGCTTCTTCCTATGGCCGTTCACAAGCATTTTCTTATTCTGATGCGCAGAAAAGATGTGCAGGATATCAGGAGATGAGCAGACCTGCTGGTAGATGGAGAATCCCGACTGTGGCTGAAATTGAATATATTATTGGATTGTCAGTTAAAGGTTATATCCCTGAATTATTTACAAGAACGACCTCAACAGGCTGGGGTACTACTACTTCAAATTATTATTGGACTGCTCAAGGCAGAATTACTCCTAATACAGATGTGCCTGGAGTACTTACAAGACCTCAAAATACAACTGGAGATGCACATGTCCGTTGCGTCTATGACGAATGGTATTGGGGTAATGACACAATACCTGGAACAGGTACGGGAGCCGCTAATAGGAAAACTTATCCCTTTACCTGGGGCGACAGGGAGATTGATTTCTCCGAGAGCAATACGCGTGCTGCAAAGGCTACAGTGGGGGCGAAGAACGCGTCAAGACTAATCGACATAATCAGAAATAAATAAAAGAGATGATTCTATGAAAATGAAATGTCTCATAAATATAGCGGCGATTACGGCTCTGTTCACTTTGGGAGGATGCTCTCAAAGCGACATGCCGCGGCCCGTGGATCCTGACAACGGATCAACGACAGACGGAAACACTTTCATGGTGTCGGCATCCATGGATGTGCCGATGCTGTCGACAGCACAGACAAGAGCCCTCGGGGAGTCGCCTGATTACACCGGTCTAAAGCTGTATGCCATAGAGTTTGAGTGCAATAACGCTGATGATCCGTCGCAGAATACCATCCTCAACATATATGGTGATCAGGACGGAGAGATAATCGACGAGACTCCGGGAGATAACATCGTCACATTCACGATTAACCTCAATAAGTCGGAGGCTCCGCGCGTGCTCCATCTCATCGCTGTGCCGGAAGGTGCTGATTTTGGTCTTACCGACAATCTGTATGGCACAGAGGCATATGTGATTCCGCAGTTGTCCACATCAGGCAATAACGAGGCTTACTGGAAAAGGATAGTCTTTGAGAACGGATATGGAACACAGAGCGATACCGATGGCTGGCAGACCTCTCCGGAAACAAAGACGAAGCTTACACGCGTGCCTATGCTCCGCAATTTCGCTCAGATTTCAGTGGAAAATGCAGCGGATGATTTCATATTTACAGGTTTTGCCGTGGTCAATATCCCCGACCGTGGTGCGGTGGCTCCCTGGAATTATGCATCCGGGACATTCGCAGATTTCTTGTTTTTGGATACAGCGGATAACATGATGAAAATGAAAGGCTATACAGAGATCTCATCGGCTACGGGTGAGAACTATCCCGGATATATGCCTTCCGGCACTGATCTGACAAATCTAAGCGCCGAAGGGCTTACATATGATTCAAATGCCAAGTATATCTACGAGCGTCCGTTCCCTCAGAACAACCTCGACAGGACTTTCATAATAGTCAGGGGACACCCCGCAAGCGATACAGTCGACACTTATTACAAGATCGATCTCGGCAACGCCGGCGACAATGGTGTTTTCAGCTATTACAACCTTCTCCGCAACATCAACTATCATGTGACTATCCGAGAAGTCGGTGCGTCAGGCTATCCTACCGCCGCGGAAGCTGCCGATGGTGTGGTCTACAACAACTTCTCGTTTGATGTCGACACGAGAACGCTCACCAACATCTCCGACGGAGAGGATATCCTTTTCGTGAATTTCACATCTGCGGTAATCACCCAGGTCGATCAGACAGAGATAGAATTCAAATACCGCTATCGGAAAGTCAATAGCTCCGGCACATATAATAACGACAACATAATGTTTATCGGTCTTGCTCCCGGCGATGTGATTCAGAGTGTCGATGACTCTGACAAGACCAATGATACCAACGGCTGGCGCACGGTAAAGATCAAGACCTATGATCCGGGAGATGATGTGAAGATTCAGACATTCACACTCATAGATCAGACAACCGGACTTGGAAGAACTATAACGCTGATACTGCGCAAGCCCTGGCAGCTCCGCGATCCGGAGGAATTCGCAGGCCGCTTCTCCTGGACTTATCCGGATGCTGCCCAGGCTGCGGAACGCCGAGGAAAAGCCGGATATTCTACGGGACGTTATCTTACGGTCTTCTTCAATCTCCCCGATGAGCTCAACGAGGCGATGTTCCCCTTGACGTTCACCGTTGAGTCTGATCGTCAGGACATCGAAAACGATCCTATCGGCAATCTCCTTGTGACGAGCGGCGAATCAATGTTCGTGCCCGGTGCCACCCGCATACAGTATGAGAAAACCGTGACCTGGCGCCAGTATAATGAAGATAAGACGTATAGCAATCCCAATAATACTGTTGTCGTAACCGGCGACGGTAGGAAGATACACCGTGTGCGTTGCCGATTCCTGACCATCACGGAGCTGCCCTCGAGTATGACCTCCCTTACATCGCATGTCAAGATACGTAATCCATATTTTGATGATGTCGAGGTCTCCTTCGAACGCTCGTATGGCACAAATTATGAACCGATAACTGAACCAACAGAATAAAAACAGCAACTATATATGAAAAGACTTACAAAGATAATCGGTGTGCTTGCTCTTGCCGCCACGGCAGCATTGTCGGGGAAGGCGCAGACTGTAGGCATAAAGACCAATCTGCTTTACGATGCGACAGCATCGCCGAGCCTGGGCGTCGAATTGGGCATCGCTCCGAAATGGACACTCGACGTCAGCGGCAGTCTCAACGGCTGGAACGTCAACCGCCACAAATGGAAGCACTGGATGGTGCAGCCGGAGGCCCGCTATTGGTTTTGCGAGAGATTTCAGGGTAACTTCCTGGGCTTCCATGCAATCGGCGGACAGTTCAATCTCGGCAACATAAGCGGCCTGAAGGACTTCCTCGGCACGAGATTCTCGGAACTGAAAGACCATCGCGTGCAAGGCTGGGGAATCGGCGCAGGTATAGCCTACGGCCATGCCTGGGCTTTGGCCAAGCATTGGAATCTTGAGGCAGAGATCGGGTTAGGCTGGATCTATACGCGCTATGACAAGTATCCCTGCGCAACCTGCGGAAGCAAGCAACGCGACAACGCCGTGCACAACTACGTGGGCCCCACAAAGGCCGCCATAAATCTGGTTTACATATTTTAACAGCAACGACAATGATTAGATACATATTTGCGACAGGGATGATGTCGGTCTTCGCAATGGCTTCCGCCGCACTCCCTTCATATGATCCGGCTGATGTGAAGATAGATGATGTCCAGGTCAGGAGAGACGGCACCCAGATGCTCGTAAGTTGCGGCATCGACGCTTCCGCCCTGCGACTGAAATCGAATCAGGAGGTCAGCATCGAGCCATTCATAGCCTCGGGAAGTGACACGCTGCGTCTCGCTCCTGTTACCGTGGCCGGCCGCAACAGATATATTTTCCACATACGGAACAATGACCTTGATTCCCGGTCAAACGGACTCTACCATAACGGCAAAGGGGCCTCTTCGATAGAATATGCCGCCTCCACCACCTATAGCGACTGGATGGACAGCTCATCGCTCGGCTATGTTATCAACTGGAGCGGATGCTGCAGTGCCCCGGTAATGAGCGAGACAGCACATCTGGCTGATGTGGAGATGGGTGACAACATGCTCGCCGAGCAACTCCTGTTTGTGGAACCTAAGGCCACTGGAGAGAAGATGCGCCATGTCGACGGCAGGGCGTTTATCGATTTCCCTGTCAACAAGACAGTCATCAATGCCGACTACCGTAGCAATGCCGTGGAGTTGGCCAAGATTGCGAAGACCATCGACAATGTGAGAGGCGACAAGGATGTGACGATAACATCTATCAAGATAACAGGCTATGCATCGCCTGAGGGCTCATATGCGGTAAATGAACGTCTGGCAAAAGGTAGAACTGAGGCACTCGTGGAGTATGTGCACGATCTCTATGATTTTTCGCAGTCGGTTAGATTCATGTCAGAGTGGGTGGCGGAAGATTGGGATGGGCTGAAGGCCTGGCTCTCCACTTCCGACATGGCCGGACGCGAAAGGATAATCAATATCATTGAGAGCGATCTACAACCCGACCAAAAGGAGGCCAAGATCCGGTCGGACTATCCCGCCGACTATTCCTGGCTTCTGGCGAATGTATTTCCCATGCTGCGTCATTCCGACTATGTGATAGAGTACGTTATCAGGGAATACACTGACCCGACGGAGATCGTGGAGGTTATGCGTAAGGATCCGTCGAAGCTCAGTCTGTCGGAACTCTATTTCGCGGCCCAGGCGGCAGGTGCCGGCACCGAACTTTTCAATGAGATATTCGAGACGGCTGCCAGACTGCATCCCACCGACAAGATGGCAAACCTCAACGCAGCGAATGCCTCCCTATCTCGTGGCGACACGACTGCGGCAGCCTCTTATCTCGAGAAGGCCGGCAATTCGCCCGAGACCCTCTATTCGAAGGCCATGATGATGATGATGAACAATGAGTATGACGAAGCTAAGACGTTGCTCGAAAGCATTAAGAGCTATGATAAGGCTCAGGAACTGCTCAACAGTTTCGACGACCTGAAAAGGGCGAGCCAAGGCTACGGTAAAGTGACAAGATAAAGTCAACACCTCTCGATTCTGAATGCGAAGTTTCAATCCGGGATGCGGGGCGTCTTGGGCGCTCCGCTTTACCGGAAAAGGGAATAACAATTAGCAATGAGGAATTAGCAATGAGTGATGAGGAATTAGTAATGAGCAATTAGTAATGAGCAATTAGAGATGGAGGAATCGGTGATGTGAGATTAGTAAGTTGCTCTAATTGCTAATCGCAAATCGCTAATTACTAATTGTAAATTGCTAATTGTCACGAGGATATTTTTCATGTGGTACCAGTTCGTGGTATTTGGAAAAAGCCAGACAGTTGGATGTCGTGATGACAGCCCTGTCACGGTTGTATAAGTAGTAAGTAAAGTCAATT
>ERZ836877.1510-NODE-1510-length-34860-cov-4.907513_pt1 | contig 34860 bp, 30 predicted proteins | sample MGYA00519469_ERZ836877 | MGnify/ENA primary metagenome ERZ836877 (study PRJEB31850, sample SAMEA3708809) | human gut metagenome | biome: human gut; feature: human-associated habitat; material: faeces | place: China | collected 2014 ...
TCGGGGTGCGCTCGGGACTTTCACCCGTTAGATTATGCCCATGTCGGGCGAACTATGGACAGAGCGCATCCGCCACCCGGCAGATGCGCTCTAATATTATTTTAATGGCGTGGGCACTCCGTGCTGCGCTGCTATTCAAGCAGGTCGCGGAGCCGTTCCGTCAGTAGCTCTGCTACTGCCCCCGGCTCCACCTCGCGTCCCAGTTCCCTCTGCATCGACGTCACCGCCTTGTCGGTGATGCCGCAGGGATTGATGAGGCCGAAAGCATCGAGGTCGGTATTCACGTTCAGAGCCAGACCGTGCATAGTCGCGCCGTGGCTTATCTTCACGCCTATGGCGCATATCTTACGTGCCGTGGGCTTTCCCCAGTCCAGCCACACCCCTATCTGGTCGTCGTTGCTGGTCGTGGCTATACCGTACGCCTCCAATGTCTCGCGCACTGCCCGCTCCAGGATTCCCACATATTGCTTCACGCCCAAATGATGGCGCCGCAAATCTATCAGCGGATACACCACCAGCTGGCCGGGACCATGATATGTGATGTCGCCGCCTCGTTCTATACGTATCACCTCCACCCCCTCGCACGGCTTGACCAACAGGTTGTCGGCGTTGCCGTGAAATCCCAACGTATAGACGGCCGGATGCTCGCACACGGCTATTGTCTCTGCTTCGGCGTCACCGTCGATAAGCCGCCGAAACAGTTCCTTCTGTCTCTCCCACGCATCGCGGTAGGGTATCAGTCCCCAGTATTCGGTCTTCATCTCACATGCTTCTCTGCGTGGTAACTGCTGCGCACCATCGGAGCCGACTCGATATGGGCGAACCCTTTCTCTATTCCCTTCAGCCTGTATTCCTCGAACTTGTCGGGATGAATATAGTCCTGCACCGGATAATGCAGCTTGGAGGGCTGCAGATACTGACCGATAGTCATTATCCTGCATCCTACGGCGCGCAGATCATCCATAGCCTGAAGCACCTCCTCCTCGGTCTCGCCCAAGCCAAGCATGATGCCGCTCTTGGTATTGGCATCCTTCCTGGCAAGATATTCCAGCACCTGAAGCGAACGGTCGTAGGTGGCCACGCGACGCACCTCGGGCGTTAGGCGGCGCACCGTCTCCAGGTTGTGCGATATCACGTCGGGATGCTCGTCCAATATTATGTCCAACAGGTCGGTCCGGCCCTGCATATCGGGAATCAGAACCTCCATAGTCACTCCGGGGCATTCCTCATGCAGACGGCGTATCATCGCGGCCCAGTGACGGGCGCCGCCGTCGGGAAGGTCGTCGCGCGTGACGGACGTGATCACCACATGCTTCAGCTTAAGTTCCTTGACGCTGCGCACTATGTCCTCTATCTCCTGCGGGTCGAGAGGGCCGGGCTTGCCGCCCGTAACGTTGCAGAAACGGCAGTTGCGCGTACACACGGCTCCGCACAACATGAAGGTGGCAGTGCCGTTGCCCCAGCATTCGGCCCGGTTCGGGCACATGCCGCTTGAACAGATGGTGTGGATGTGACGCTCGTTGAGCATCTCCACAACCTGACTGGCCTTGAAGCCGCGCGGCAATTTTATCTTGAGCCATTCCGGTTTGCGCCGGAAACTTACTTCCTCTTTCTTTTCCATGGTATTATAAGGTTAGCAGCCCAACAGCTGTTTCAACGGATTCTCGCCGTGTACGGCCTCATAGTCCTTGATGTAGAACGGCACGGAATACGCCAGGTCGAGAAAATCCTTTTCGCGGAAACTTTTCTCAGCCAATGCCACCATATCGAACGCCATCGGCAGCACATCGTCCATCCAGTGGGCGTTGGGAAGCTTGATTACGTCGCGGGTCTTGGCGGCGCCGTCGCCCATGAACCATATCTTGCGGTCCTGCGGCAGCTCCTTGAACGAGTCCTCTGTTATGATCATGGCCTGCGGCGGAATCAGTGCGTCGAGCCTGAAATCGTAGGCGGCGGTGTAGACCTCCATGCGGCGCGCATCGACCATCGGCACCAATATTTCCTCGCCCATGAAGTTGAAGTTGCGAAACATGGCCTTGACGGCTATCAGCTTCAATGTTTCCACTCCTATCAGCGGCACATCGAGACCGAACGCCAGCCCCTTGGCCAGCGACATACCGATGCGCAGGCCGGTGTACGACCCGGGGCCGGTGCTGACGGCCACGGCGTCTATCTTAAGTTCCTTGCGCGTCACTTCCTCCATGGCCTGTGCCACGAATGGCGCCAGGTCCGTGGCCTGATGCATGGCCTCGCGCTCCGCGGCGCTCCATTCCACATTACCGTCCACGCTAAGCGCAACGCTGCTGGCGCTCCCGGACGATTCTATATTGAGTATTACTGCCATATTTCTTTAAAGTTGATAAAGTTGATAAAGTTGAAATAGTTGAAAAAGTTAAGAGGAATGTGAAGTCTTGCGAATGTCTGTACCATTATCTTAACTTTTTAAACTTTCTAAACTCTGTAAACTCGGCGCAGCCGCGTACGCAGCCGCAGCCGCAGCCGCGCATTTCATTCCGTCAAGGGCGGCGGAGACGATGCCGCCGGCATAACCGGCACCTTCGCCGGCGGGATACACGTTGTCGAGTCCTATGCTGTTCAGGCGCTCTGGATCGCGCGTCATTCGTATCGGCGAACTTGTGCGCGATTCCAGACCTATCATCACACCCTCCGGCGTCATGAAGCCCTTGGCCTTACGACCGAAATCGCGGAAACCATCGGCCAACCGCCGGGATATAAAGGGGGGAAGAATCTTGTTGAAATCCTTACTCTGAATGCCGGGCGCGTATGACGTGGGCGGCAATGTAGCCGACACATTGCCGTCTACAAAGTCCGTCATGCGTTGGGCAGGAGCCACGATGCTGTTGCCTGCGGCGGCAAACATGTCATGCTCCAGGTGTTCCTGAAGCTCCAGCATCTGCAACGCGCCCGCGTCCCCGTATTCCGGGAAGTCACCGGGACGTATTTCCACCACCATTCCGGAATTGGCCAGGCGTCCGCTGCGCGCCGAGGCCGACATGCCGTTCACCACCAATTCCCCGTCTGCGGTGCCGGCCGGGACTATGACGCCTCCGGGACACATACAGAATGAATAGACTCCGCGCCCTTCGCTCTGCGTCACAAACGAATACTCGGCGGGAGGCAGCCACTTGCCCCTCCCCTTCGGATTGTGATATTGTATTCGATCTATCAGTTCCTGCGGATGCTCCAGGCGCACACCGACGGCAATGCCTTTCGGCTCCATAGCCATACCCTGCTCATGCAGCGCGCGGAATGTATCATGGGCGGAATGACCCGTAGCCACCACCACAGCGTCGCACGCTATCTTCTGTCCGTCGGCCAGCTCCACGGCCACGGCACAGCTATCCTTAATGACAAGGCCAGTGGCCTGCGTGCGGAAACGCACATCGCCACCGTTACGTATTATCGTGTTGCGGATCTCCTTGATGACGTGGGGCAGTTTGTCGCTGCCGATGTGGGCATGGACGTCAATCAGAATATTTTCCGACGCGCCATGCTGCACCAACAGCTCCAGCACCTGCTGTACGTTGCCGCGCTTCTTGCTGCGCGTGAAAAGCTTGCCGTCGCTGTATGCGCCGGCACCTCCCTCGCCGAAGCAATAGTTGGACTGCGGGTTTATCTTTTTCTGTCGGCTTATCTCGGCCAGGGCCACGCGGCGCGAGTCCACGTCCTCGCCGCGCTCTAATACTACAGGGCGGATGCCGTGACGCAACGCCTCAAGCGCTGCGAACAGCCCTGCAGGTCCGGCGCCGATTATCACCATCGTCTTCGCATCCGGTGCCACCGGCCTGAACGTCACGGGTGTATATGATGCCTTGACTTCCTTGTCGTCGCCCGTGGCCACGCGGACGGTCAGGTTAATCATGACCTGACGCTTGCGCGCGTCGATGCTGCGACGCACTATCCGGTAGTCGTGCACGCTCCCCTTATTACGCACGTTATCCTGAATCGCTTTGCGAAGCAATTCAGGATTCCCTGCCGTCTCGGGTGTGACCCGCAATTGTATATCTTCTATCATAGCTTCATACCGTCACTCGTTTCATTCCCGGTGCCATTCCACCACCTCGCCTGACTCCAGGCTGCGCGCCACGTCTATGATGCGCTGGTTGGAACTGCCCCGGAACAACAGGTCCCTTTCCTTGAGAGCCTGGATGAACGGTCCATCTACTATAACGTCAATTTCCTTCAAAACCTGTGTCAGGACAGGACTTTTTTGCAGTTCCTCCCACGTGAATCCGGTGTAGAGCCATACCGTATGGCCTATATCATGCACTTTACGTGCTATTACGCGCACTTCCTCGGAATGATACATGGGGTCGCCGCCGCTGAAGGTGACGTCAAAGTCCTCCTCGCGCACCACGTCCATAATCTGCGCTACTGTCATTTCCTCGCCTCCGTCGAAGCTCCACGATTCCGGATTATGGCAGCCGGGACAGGCGTGGCGGCATCCGGCCAGATAGATGCTGGTCCTGAAACCGGGACCGTCGACCGTCGTGCCCCGGACTATGTCCAGGACACGCAGCCGACGTTCGTTATCATTGTCAGTCAGTTCGTTTGTCATATCTGTGCCACGCGGACTCTATACGCGCGGCCATTGATTTATTTATGAACCACGCGGTCTTTAAGTTCGGCGAGCTTGCCGCTGTTCCAGCGGTCGGTGGTACCCACCAGGTAGCCGGTGATGCGCTGGATGGTCTCGAAGCGCGCGCCGCACTTCGGACAGCAAGTCTCGTCCTTATCTGCATTCTCGTATCCACAGTTGGGACAGTGGTTGCGGTTGTGGTTCACCGATCCGTAACCGATGTTGTACAGGTCCATCATGTCCACAATCTGCATTATCGACTCCTCGTTGTGGGTGGCGTCGCCGTCGATCTCGACGTAGAAGATGTGACCTCCCAACGTCAGCTCGTGATAGGGGCCCTCTATCTTGGCCTTGTGGCGCGGCGAACAGTGATAATATACGGGCACATGGTTGGAGTTGGTGTAGTAATCCTTGTCCGTCACGCCGGGAATCATGCCGAATGTCTTGCGGTCCTTCTTGGTGAAGCGGCCCGAAAGTCCCTCGGCGGGCGTGGCCAGTACGGAATAGTTGTGGCGGTAGTTTTCTGAATATTCGTTAACTTTCTGACGCATGTGGCTTACGATGCGGAGGCCGAGTTGCTGAGCCTCGTCGCTCTCGCCGTGATGCTTGCCTGTCAAGGCTATCAGACACTCGGCCAGGCCGATGAATCCGATGCCGAGCGTACCCTGATTGATGACACTTTCGATGCTGTCGTTGGGTTTCAGGCCCTCGGTGTGATTCCACAGCACGCGCATCAGCAGCGGGAATTGCTTGGCGAAGGCGGTCTTCTGGAACTGGAAGCGCTCGTCAAGTTGACGGGCAGTCAGGTCCATCACCTCGTCCAGACGCTCGAAGAATTTGGCTATACGCTCCTCCTTGTCCTCGATACCCATCTGTTCGATGGCGATGCGCACAATGTTGATGGTTGTGAACGACAGGTTGCCGCGGCCTATGGATGTCTTTTCGCCGAAACGGTTCTCGAACACACGCGTGCGGCAGCCCATAGTGGCCACCTCGTGCTCGAAGCGGCGCGGGTCGTTGGCGTCCCATGCCTCGTCGCGGTTGAACGTGGCGTCAAGATTCAGGAAGTTGGGGAAGAAGCGGCGAGCCGACACCTTGCATGCCAATTTATACAGGTCGTAGTTGGGATCTTCGGGCAGGTAGCTCACTCCCCTCTTTTTCTTCCATATCTGGATGGGGAAGATTGCGGTGGAACCGTGTCCCACGCCCTCGTATGTGGACTTCAGCAACTCACGGATCACGCAACGGCCCTCGGCCGATGTGTCGGTGCCGTAGTTGATGCTGGAGAACACCACCTGGTTGCCGCCGCGCGAGTGGATGGTATTCATGTTGTGTATGAACGCCTCCATCGACTGATGCACGCGGTCCACGGTCTTGTTGATGGCGTGCTGGCGCAGACGCTCGTCGCCCTCCAGATCGTCAAGCTCCACTTTCAGATAGTCCTTAATCTCGGAATTCTGCAGATGCGCCAGGTCGCGGCCGGTCAGTTTCTCCAGATTCTTTATTTCCTCTATATATGAATTGCGCACGAACGGAGCCAGGTAGAAATCGAATGCAGGGATGGCCTGACCGCCGTGCATCTCGTTCTGTGCCGTCTCCAGGCTGATGCAGGCCAGCACGGAAGCGGTCTCTATACGCTTGGCGGGACGGGACTCGCCGTGACCCACCACGAAACCGCGCTGCAGTATGCGGTCCAGAGGATGCTGCACACAGGTCAGCGACTTGGTGGGATAGTAATCCTTGTCGTGGATATGAATCAGATTGTCGCGCACCGCGTTGCGCACGTCGGGCGACAGCAGGTAGTCGTCGACAAACGGTTTGGTGCTTTCGGAAGCGAACTTCATCATCATGCCGGCGGGAGAATCGGTATTCATGTTGGCATTCTCACGCGTGATGTCGTTGTTCTTGGCCTCGATTATCTCCAGGAACATATCGCGGGTACGAGCCTTGCGGGCAATTGAGCGCTGGTCGCGGTACTGGATATACTTTTTGGCTACATCCTTGCGGGCCGACTTCATCAGCTCGACCTCGACGCAGTCCTGAATCTCCTCCACGGTCATGCGCTGCTTGCCCGCGATTCCTATGCGGTCGGCTATTTTCTGGATCAGGGCCTCGTCCTCGCCACGCTCGGTGGTGAGCATCGCCTTGCGGATCGCCGCCTTGATCTTCTCCTCGTTATATCCCACTACGCGCCCGTCGCGCTTCTCGACTATCTGTATCATGCTCCTCTGGGTCTGTTTCTATTTTGGTTAACTGTGTGTTTTGACTGTCCTTAACTGTATCGGAATGATATCTAAAATGATATCGAAATGGTATCGAAATTGAGCACATCCCAATTCCGATACAAAGTTACAAAATTAATTCTTTACAACAACTATAAACACCCAAAAAATTTTAAAGATTTTCGTTTTGGAAAACTTTTCAGCCTCTCAAAATTTTCACATATCTAATTTTCAATCCCTTACAAATTATTTTGGACAACTTTACCCCAATCCAACCATTCCGCCGCTTATCTTTTGAGCATCCACACTTTCATCCCGCAGCTTATTTTCATTTTATTCCCAACCAGTTATTTCTCTTGTTTCGCCTTCTTTATTTTACTTTCAACCCAAGCCTTGGTTTCCCGCCTTAGCTTTTGCTTTCAGTCGGAGCTTTAGCTACGGCACCCGTCTCCGGTTCCCCTGTCTATCCATTACCAATCGAACCCCATCCTCTTTATTATACCACTCTGAAGCCCTGTCATATTGGAGCATTACATCATATAATATAAGCATCCAACATTAAAAGACAGGAGAGAAATTTTGCTATAAAGATCAAGCGGATACTGCGTTGGAGCTAATTGAAACTCTTTGCGACAGTTCCAACACCGACACGGACGTTTATACAGTCAAAATTATGATATATTGAGGGGTTTGACCATTCAAAATGAAAACTTGCCAAATCCACAGCAATGAATTTGGCGAGTTCTTGTTTTAGCCCTGGCTTTGAGAAAACTGAAAAATGATTATTTTTCAGCACTATCAATTTCAAGGGCGTTTTTTTAATCCTACCAACCACTCCATTGCCTTGAATATCTATACAATACACACATAATGATGTGATTCGTAGTGCAATAATAATAAATCTAAAGAAAATCACAACTTCCATTCCGCGGTTCCTTTCTTTCCTTCGGCCGTGAGTTGTACCAATGCCTTCCGGTTGGTGTTGGTATCTTCCTGGAGTTCCTTGTTAGCCTTCTCCAGCTTATGGAATTCCTTCTGTGCCTGCATCGCGTTCAGCGTCAGGACCCAGTTGATATAATCTGCTTTCAGCTTTGCCATTGCGTCTGAATGTTGTTGTCGACGCAAAGGTATTTTGCATTATTCGCCCATTAAAGGACGTAAAAAACGGGAACGCATACGCACTCCCGTTCTGTTGTTACTGATTTATCCTGTCGTAGTATCTCCTATATAGCGGATCCATCGCCACAATCGCCGCCGTCGCCGCAATCACTTCCGAAATATCCTACCGCACTTGATTCATCGGCCGAAGTGCCGGAATACATCCGTGCATCCTCTCGTTCGCATTGTCTTATAAACGCACGGTTCTCACGGTGCCATTCCTCCTGATATTCACGGATGACCCGCTTTCTGCGTTCTTCCTCTATCACGCCGGCACGCGCCCAGAGATAGAGCCACTTCCAGAAACTTCGGCCTTTCTTCATAGCGATAATCCTTTCGTTAATAATTGTGATTCGTAGTGCAAAAATAATAAATCTGAAGCAAATCACAATCCCAAAGTCCGTTACTGTAGTGTCAATTCATTAGTATCATCTGTTTCAAGATCATCAGTTTCAAGATATGTGGAGTTTTCAAGATACGGCATTTGACATTTGGCTATATCAGTTATTTTTAGTATTTTTGTGTATGGTAAGATTATAAAAATATTAGCGGTATGTATCGCAATGGCATACTGTGAAAGCCTCGATGCTCAAAACAGGTTTCAAGATATAAGGAATCAGATATATCTTGATTCTTTAGATGCTGCATGGGAATTAATAGCCAGCAAAGATGACGCCAAATATTTCATTCCGAAAATTAAACAGGATTTAAAATCGGGCAAAGCCAATCTAATGCTACAAGGAAGCATAGCTCCGGTAGTCTATCCAGGTAAACGAGAAAAGTTCAAAGCCAAATATAGCGTAGAATGGATGGATTTCGGTTGTGTTGTGGAATGTTCTGAACGACAGATGGTCAAGGTCAACACTGCCATCATGGATTACCTGACCGGGCGTTTCGGCAATGAATGGAAAAAGGACATCCGTCCCGACATCCCAGGACTTGACAAATACGGCACGAAAGCCTTCGGTAATATAATATACGGTAAAACAGGAACCGCGACTGTAGTGGTACCGGTAATTTATAAGTCCACCGGAACTACCGGGACTATGGACACCCCAGATGCTTTGGCAGTTAAGCATCTTACAGATTGTGACCCGACTACATCAATACAATTTTTGTACAGAGGAATCGAATACAGTTTCCCCATATCATGTGATATACGAATCACAAAGCAACCAACGGAAAACGAACTCATCGGACTGATCATCGAAATGTTTGATCCCCAAAAGTTCGGATATTCATCCGGCATCAGGCCCTATCCTTACGGCGTGGTGAAAGCCATATATCTTATGAGATAATTCTTGCAGCCCTCGACTGTACAAATAATGTAATTCGGAGCTGGATAATTTTAAGACTGAGGAGTTCGCGGGCTACATTCTGACGCATATTTCCATCACCACGTACTTTCTTTCCATTATCGGTCTAAATGTGATGGAATGACATAGTCCTACCATCACTCTTTACTCGTCATTATGGCTTAGTACTTATTTGGTGGATTGGCATGGATTTTGTATCTTTGTAGCAACAAGAGTCGGATGGCCTCGGTATGGGGCGACAGGCTCTATAAGACGTCTTATCAATGAAATTTACAAGATTCGCAAAAATCACAAACGTTGCGGGTGTGATGGCGCTTTGCACTCTCCCGTCGTTCGGCTGGAGCCAGAAAGGACATGACACCGTGGCATTCATAGCCGAAAACCACCTGACACCGGCCACCAAGGCTGCGGTCGACTCGTTGCTTGACGGTAAATCGATAGTTTACTGGTCCAACTGGCTGGACAATGCGTCGCATACGCCCGAGTATGCCTACAGCAAGACCTGGCATTACAAGAACATCGACGCCGACCAGTCGTTCCGCAGCGCTCCTCTCCTACCGAGCGGCGACATAGTGCGTGCCATCAACGAGCAGGTGGCCGTCTTGGCCGATACCAACATTGATGACAGCCGGCGCGCCCTGGCACTTAAGATTGTAACCCACCTCCTTGGTGACATCCATCAGCCCATGCATTTAGGCCACGCGTCAGACCGTGGCGGCAACTCCTGGACAGTGAAATACTTCAAACAGCCTACAAACCTGCATTCGCTGTGGGATTCGCGCCTGGTGGAGTCCGGCCACAAGTGGAGCTATACCGAATGGCAGCAGCAGATTGACCGCGCCACTCCAGCCGAAACAGAGGAGATTCTTACCGATGCATATCCCGAGCACTGGGCCGAGGAAACGTACGAAATATGCAAGCAGGTGTATGCCGCAACGCCGCAGGATACCAACGTAAGCTACGACTACATAGCTCAGTGGACTCCGACAGTAGAGCAGCAATTTTTGCGTGGAGGCCTGCGTCTGGCCGACATACTCAACACCGTGTTCGACCCCGACTACAAAGGCCACTGGTCACCGTTAAAGAAGTAAAGTCCCGGATACAGATAATGGCAGATACTCATAAGGACTTTCCGATGTTAAACCTTCCCCCGGTCACGCTTAAACTGCAGACCGGGGCCGACGGCGTGGAGCGCGTATGGGATCCGTTGCGCAAGAAGTATGTGGCGCTCACTCCCGAGGAGTGGGTGCGTCAGCACTTCGTGAACTGGCTCATGACCGACCGCAAGTTTCCGGCTTCATTGCTCGGCAACGAGGTGGGCATCCACCTCAACGGCATGTCGCGTCGCTGCGACACCATCGCATTCGGCCGCGACACAAAGCCGTTGGTAATTGTGGAATACAAGGCTCCCGACGTGAAGATTACCCAGGACGTGTTCGACCAGATAGTACGTTACAACATGGTGCTTCACGCCCAATACTTAGTAGTGAGCAACGGACTGTACCATTATTGCTGCCGCATCGACTATGCCGGCAACACCTACCATTTCATACCGCGAATCCCGCAATACGCGGAAATCGCATTACCTTTCAGCGAACAATGACCCAACCGACTCCGGACTATAGATATTTGGACAAACTGAATGACCAACAGCGCGCCGCCGTGGAATACCTCGACGGCCCGTCGCTAGTGATAGCAGGCGCCGGATCGGGCAAGACCCGCGTGCTGACCTACAAGGTGGTGCACCTTCTGAACTGCGGTTATCAGCCTCACCGCATCCTGGCGCTGACCTTCACCAACAAGGCGGCGCGCGAGATGAAGGACCGAATCTCGGCGCTGGTAAGACCCCAGGCAGCCCACCGTATCCCGATGGGTACGTTCCATTCCATTTTCCTGCGACTGCTGCGTAATCACGCCGAACTGTTGGGTTTCAAGCCGTCGTTCAGCATTTACGACACCACCGACTCGCGCAACCTGGTCAAGATGATAATCAAGGACCTTGGCCTGTCGGACAAGGACTATAAGCCGGCCACTATCTTCTCGTGCATATCCAACGCCAAGAACGCCATGCTCACTCCCGACGAGTACGCGCGTCAGTACGGCGGCCACGACATGAAGGCACGCAGGCCCATGACCGCCAAGATATTCCAGATGTACGTGGACCGCTGCCAAATGGCCAACGCCATGGACTTCGACGACATCATCTTCTTCATGAACAAGCTGTTGTCGGAGCATCCCGAGGTGCGTCAACGATACTCCGAACAGTTCCGCTACATACTCGTTGACGAGTATCAGGACACCAACTATGCCCAGCACTTAGTCATATCGCAGCTCGCCGCTCCCGACAACAAGCTCTGTGTGGTGGGCGACGACGCACAGAGCATCTACTCGTTCCGCGGCGCCAACATCAACAACATCATCGATCTGGAGCGGTTCTATCCCGGTCTGAAGACATTCAAGCTGGAGCGCAACTACCGTTCCACACAGAATATCGTGAACGCCTCCGGCTCGCTGATAGAGAAGAACACCCGCCAGCTGACCAAGAACGTGTACAGCGAGAACGCCGAGGGAGCGCCCGTGGATATAGTACAGACATACAGCGACCTGGAGGAAGCCTCGCTCGTAGCGGCCCGCATCGCGCAGAGCGTGCTCACGGAGCACGACACCTACGAGGACTATGCCGTGCTGTACCGCACCAACGCGCAGAGCCGCGTATTGGAGGAGGCGCTGCGCAAACGCTCCATGCCTTACCGCATATACGGCAGCACCGCGTTCTACCAGCGCAAGGAGGTGAAGGATGCCTTGGCTTATTTCCGTCTCATCGTCAACCCCGACGATGACGAGTCGCTGCGACGCATCATCAACTATCCGGCGCGGGGCATCGGCGAGACCACGTTGAAAAAAGTGCGCGATACGGCACTTTCCGGCAAGGTCAGTATGTGGCAGGTATTGGCCAATCCCGACCTCTATCCCCTGCCGGTCAACAGCGGCACACGCGGAAAACTTGACCGGTTCGTTGAGCTGATGCGTCAGTTCATGACCGACAGCGCAACGCACAACGCATACGAGGTGGGACAGTTGGTGTACAACCGCACAGGTATGCTCACCATGCTGGCCCACGAGAACACTCCCGAAAGCATCAGCCGCCAGGAAAACCTGACCGAGTTGCTGCGCAGCATGAAGGAATTCGTGGAGTTCCGCATCGAAAGCGGCGAGGACGATGTGTCTATGACTTCATTCCTGAGCGAGGTGATGCTGGCCACGGACCAGGACCAGAAAGACGAGCAGGCCGGTCCGAAGGTTACGCTGATGACTGCCCACGCCGCCAAGGGACTGGAGTTCAAGCATGTCTACATCGTGGGCGTGGAGGAAGAACTGTTTCCCTCGGCAATGGCGCTGGAATCCATGTCGGAGGTTGAGGAGGAACGCCGCCTGCTGTATGTGGCTATAACCCGCGCCAAAGACACGTGTATGCTCAGCTACGCCAAATCGCGCTTCCGCAACGGCCAGACCGTTATGACCTCACCAAGCCGATTCCTGAGCGACATCGATCCGAAATTCGTCAAGATGGAGACATCCGGAATGGAGAACGACTTCACCAATCCGGTGATGAACTACCGCAGCAGTTTCGGCGGCTACGGCAGTTCTCAACGCACACGCAGCTACGGCCAGACCCGGTCGTCGGAATCATTGAATTTCGGCGGTTTCGTGTCGGCCGCCAAGCTCAAGGCGCGTAAAAACACCGATGCCAAGTCCCTCGACGAAATGCCTACCCACACCATGCAGGAGCTCAAGAAGGGGATGAAAATCGAACATAAGAAGTTCGGCATAGGTTCTATTAATGACTTCACCAGCGTTTCCGGACTCGAAGGCATTGTCGTGGAATTCGAGAACGTGGGTGTGAAACGACTGTTGTTGCAATTTGCCAAGTTCAATATAATCGATGATTGATACACCATATTACATAGTATATGAAGACAGGCTCCGGGCCAATCTGGAGAAACTGAAACGGGTGGCCGAAGCGGCGGACGTCAAGATAATCATGGCGTTCAAGGCCAACGCGCTTTGGAAGACATTCCCGGTGATAAAAGAATATTTCCACAGCTCCACGGCCAGCTCGCTCAACGAGATGAAGTTGTCGCTGGACTACCTCGGACACGACGTGCACGCCTATTGCCCGGTATACACCGAGCGGACATTCCCCGAGTTTCTGAAAGGGTGCAGCCACATCACGTTCAATTCGCTGGCCCAGTACGAGAAATTCCGTCCTCAGATTGAGGCAGCCGACCGCAAGGTCAGCGTGGGACTTCGCGTCAACCCGCACTGCAGCGTCATCGAAACCGACATATACAATCCGTGCGTTCCCGGCTCACGCTTCGGCGAGAATCCCGACAAACTCGCGAACGGACTCCCCGCGGGCATCGAAGGACTGCACTTCCACGCCCTCTGCGAGAGCGACAGCCACGATCTGGAGAAGGTACTGGACGCCTTTATCGAGCAATACGGCCACCTGCTACCAGGCCTGAAATGGCTGAATATGGGGGGCGGCCACCTCATAACGCGTAAGGACTATGACACCGAGCATCTGATAAAGCTGATGAAGCGTCTGCACGAGCGATACCCGAACCTTGAGATTATTCTTGAACCGGGCAGCGCATTCACATGGCAGACAGGCGACCTTGTTACCGAGGTTCTCGACGTGGTGGAGGATGCCGGCATCAAGACCGCCATCATCGACGCCTCGTTTGCCTGCCACATGCCCGACTGTCTGGAGATGCCGTATCAGCCGCGCGTGGAGGAGGCCATCGGTACCGTGGCCGACGGCGCCGACTCTCCGCACAGATACCGCCTCGGCGGTAACTCGTGCCTGTCCGGTGACTTCGTCGGAGACTGGTGCTTCGACCGTCCCCTAAAGCCCGGCGACCGTCTCACGCTGTGCGACATGAACCATTACACCACGGTAAAGACCAACATGTTCAACGGCATTCAGCATCCCTCCATCTGGTTCCAGCCACGCGAAAGTGAGGCCGTGCTGCTTCGCGAGTTCACCTACGACGACTACCGCGACCGCATGGACTGAGACTCTCCCAAACCCCAACTGACAATGGAATTCAAACTGACATCAGAATACATGCCCACGGGCGACCAGCCCGAAGCCATAGCCGAGCTGGCCGAGGGCGTCCGCAACGGACTCCCCCACCAGACGCTGCTCGGCGTCACCGGCTCCGGCAAGACCTTCACCATGGCCAACGTGATACAGCAGGTGAAGCGTCCTACGCTGATACTGTCGCACAACAAGACGCTGGCCGCGCAGCTATACTCCGAGATGAAGTCGTTCTTCCCGGAGAATTCAGTGCAATACTTCGTCTCGTACTATGACTATTACCAGCCCGAAGCCTATATACCCGGCAGCGACAAATACATCGAAAAGGACCTGATGATCAACGAGCAGATCGACAAGTTGCGCCTCTCCACGGCGGCGGCCCTGATGTCGGGACGTCGTGACGTCATCGTGGTGTCGTCGGTGAGCTGCATCTACGGCATGGGCAATCCCGAGGACTTCCGTCAGACGGTCGTATCGGTCAAGGTGGGCCAGCGCGTGAGCCGCAACCAGTTCCTGCGCGATCTGGTCAGCTCGCTGTACAGCCGCACTGAGACCGACCTTCAGAGCGGACAGTTCCGTGTGCGCGGAGATACGGTGGACATCATGCTGTCGTTCGAGGAAATCAGGCTGCGCGTGGTGTTCTGGGGCGACGAGATCGAGAAGGTGCAGACCGTGGACCCCGTATCGGGTGCGGTACTCACGGACCTGGAGGGATTCAACATATATCCTGCCAACATCTTCGTGACAAGCAAGGAGCGCACCGCCAAGGCAGTGGACCAGATTGCCGTGGACCTGGGCAAGCAGGTAGACTTCTTCATGCACGAGGGGAAGATTCTGGAAGCCGAACGGCTCCGTGAGCGCGTTACGTACGACCTGGAAATGATCAAGGAATTGGGACACTGCAGCGGCATCGAGAACTATTCGCGATACTTCGACGGCCGCGAGCCGGGTATGCGCCCGTTCTGCCTCCTGGACTATTTTCCGAAGGACTTCCTGACCATCATTGACGAGAGTCACGTGACGCTGCCGCAGATACGGGGCATGAACGGCGGCGACCTGTCGCGCAAGATGAACCTGGTGGAATACGGGTTCCGTCTGCCGGCAGCCATCGACAACCGCCCCCTGAAGTTTGAGGAGTTCGAGCGCCTCACTCCGCAGACCATCTATGTGAGCGCCACACCCGGCGATTACGAGCTGCAGCAGACAGAGGGCGTGTTTGTGGAACAGGTGATACGTCCCACCGGACTTCTCGACCCCGAAATCGAGATACGCCCGACGCTGAACCAAATAGACGACCTGATGGAACAGATACGCCAGCGCATAGACGCCGACGAGCGCGTATTGGTCACCACTCTCACCAAACGCATGGCCGAGGAACTGAACAAGCACCTTATAAAATGGGGCATCAACTCGGCCTACATCCACAGCGACGTAGACACATTGGAGCGTATCAAGATCCTGGAGGATCTTCGCGAAGGTGTGTACGACGTACTGATAGGCGTGAACCTGCTGCGCGAGGGTCTGGATCTGCCGCAGGTCAGCCTCGTGGCCATCCTGGACGCCGACAAGGAGGGATTTCTGCGCAACCACCGCAGCCTGACGCAGACCGCCGGACGCGCCGCGCGTAACGTGAACGGCCGCGTCATAATGTATGCCGACAAGATAACCGACTCCATGCGCCAGACCATAGAGGAGACCAATCGTCGCCGCGCCAAGCAGATGCTTTACAACGAGGCGCACGGCATCACTCCCACCCCTATCGCCAAGAAAAGCCACAACGAGCTGGTGGAAATCTACGGCGAGGCTGCAGAGGCCAAAGCGCAGAACCCGACCAAAGGAAAGTCAAGGATACCGAGTCCTCAGAAGCCTCAGAATCCGACCGCGCCGCGCAAACCGCGTCCTTATATCGAAGAAGAACACCAGGCTGTATTCGCCGCCGAACCGGTGCTGGAATATATGACGCCTTCGGAGCTGGAGAAACAGATAGAGATAGTGAAACGCGACATGATAGACGCGGCACGCCGCACAGACTTCATCGAGGCGGCTCGCCTGCGCGACCAGTTGGTGGGCCTGCAGGATCTGCTTGAATCGCGTGCCGAAGCCACAGAAACAGCGAAAGATGCAACAAAACAGAACTGAGACATACACTTATCCGCGACGCGAGGACTTCCTGCCCACGAGCCGCGATGAGATGAAGGCGCTGGGCTGGGACCAGGCCGACATCATCCTGTTTTCGGGCGACGCATACGTTGACCATCCGTCGTTCGGCGCCGCGGTCATAGGCAGGGTGCTGCAGCATGCCGGTTATAAGGTGGCCATCGTGCCTCAGCCCAATTGGCGCGATGACCTGCGCGACTTCAAGAAACTTGGTAAGCCGCGCCTCTATTTTGGAGTTTCGGCAGGTGCGATGGATTCGATGGTGAACCATTACACGGCCAACCGCCGTCTGCGTCACGACGACGCCTATACACCCGCCGGCCGCCACGGTATGCGCCCGGACTATCCTACCATAGTCTATTCCAAGATACTGCGCGAGCTTTACCCCGAAGTGCCGGTCATAGCGGGCGGCATCGAGGCGTCATTGCGCCGCGTGTCGCATTACGACTACTGGCAGGACCGTCTGCGACCCCCGTTCCTGCTTGACGCCCCCGTAGACATGTTAGTGTACGGCATGGGCGAACGCACCATGCTGGAACTGACGCACCGCATCGAGGCCGGCGAGAAGATACAGGATATAACCGACGTGCCGCAGACTGTGTTCCTGACCGATAAAGAACCGGAACCGGAGGCCATCGAACTGTCCAGCTATGAGGATTGCCTGAAGGACAAGCGCAAGCAGTCGCTGAATTTCCGGCATGTTGAGGAGGAATCCAACAAATATCACGGCCGCGTGATATATCAGCGCGCACTCGGCAAGACCGTGCGCATCAATCCGATGTATCCCCCCATGACCACCGGGGAGGTGGACGCCACGTTCGATCTCCCCTATACCCGTATGCCGCATCCGCGCTACAAGGGAAAGACCATACCGGCATACGAGATGATACGCCATTCGGTGTGTATGCACCGGGGCTGTTTCGGCGGCTGCGCCTTCTGCACCATTTCGGCGCATCAGGGCAAGTTCATAGCCTCACGGTCAAAGGCATCGATAGTGCGCGAGGTGGAACAGATCACGCACATGCCCGACTTCAAGGGCTATATCTCGGACCTTGGCGGGCCGTCGGCAAACATGTACGCGATGGGAGGACGCAACCGTGACATCTGCAGCAAGTGTGTGCGACCGTCATGCCTGCACCCCAAGCCTTGCCCCAACCTCAACAACGACCATGCACCGCTGCTGGACGTGTACCATGCCGCCGACAGCGTGCCGGGGGTCAAGAAGTCGTTTATCGGTAGCGGTGTGCGCTACGACCTGGCAATGGCGGATAATCCCGACGACCGTGTGCGGCAGACCAACCGCCGGTATATCGAGGAACTTATACGGCTGCATGTCTCAGGGCGCCTGAAGGTGGCACCCGAGCATACCTCCGACCGTGTGTTGGACTGCATGCGCAAGCCAAGCTTCGAACTGTTCAGGAAATTCAAACGCATCTTCGACCGCGTGAACGAGGAAGCAGGAATTAAACAACAGCTGATTCCCTACTTTATCTCGTCGCACCCGGCGTGTCACGAGGAGGATATGGCCGAGCTGTCGGCCATAACCAAAGGGCTGAACTTCCAGCTGGAACAAGTGCAGGATTTCACCCCTACGCCCATGACGGTAGCCACGGAGATATATTACACCGGAATCCACCCCTACACGGGCGAGAAAGTCTACACCGCCAAGACACAGGAGCAGAAGCTGGCGCAGAGGCGGTTCTTCTTCTGGTACAAGCCGGAGGAACGACAGGGCATCATAACGGAGCTGCGCAAGATGCGCAGGCCGGATCTGATACAGATACTGTACCCCGGGAGCAAAGCTCCCTACGGAAACGGCTACGCGACGCGGGGAGGCTCCCCTACTAATCGAACTAAACATAAACCTAAACATAAATGACATGAACAAAACAGGATTGACCATGTGTGCCATGTTGTTGCCGCTTGCTCTGACCGGATGCGGAGACAAGGGAACGAGTGAAAAAATCATCGAGAAGCCGGACGTAAAGGTTGTGAACGGCATGATGACTCCGGAAGTGCTGGAATCGTTCGGCCGCATAGGCGACCCGCAGCCGTCGCCCGACGGGTCGAAAATCATCTTCACCCTCACCTACGAGGATATCGAGGAGAACAAGGGTAACGCCGAGATCTATGTGATGGATGCCGACGGCCAGAACATGAAGCGTCTCACCAAGACGGCCGGGTCCGAAGGTAACATCCGCTGGTATGCCAACGGCGAGAAAATCGCTTTTCTGGCCAAAGACAAGGAAACCGACGCGGTACAGATATACCGCATGAACGCTGACGGCGGCGACGTGAAGCGCCTGACCGAAATGAAGAACGGCATCGAGTGTTTCTCCATCGCTCCCGACGAGAAGCACATCGTGTTCAGCTCCCCCATCGACGCCTTCGACAAGGATTCCACCCTGTTCGAGGGACTGCCAAAGACGACAGGCCGTGTTGTCGATGACCTGATGTACAAGCACTGGGACGAGTGGGTGACACAGATACCTCACCCCTTCGTGGCTGATTTCGACAACGACGGCATCAAGAACGAGGCCGACATCATGGCCGGCGAGCCGTTTGAATGCCCGATGCGTCCCTTCGGCGGCGCCGAGTCGTTCGCCTGGGCACCCGACGGTCAGTCGCTGGTTTATGTCAGCCGCAAGCTGAAGGGCCAGGATTACGCATTCTCTACCAACTCCAACCTGTATCAGTACAACCTTGCCGACAAGTCGACAAAGATACTGACTCCCGGCGAACAGGGCTACAACACCGATCCGGCGTTCTCGCCCGACGGCACGCAGATAGCATGGCTGTCGATGGCCACTCCCAAATACGAGAGCGACAAGAAGCGCCTGATGGTGATGGACGTCAAGACCGGCGCCAAGAAGGACCTGACCGAGAACTGGGACTACTGGCCCGAGCAGATTGCGTGGGCCAAGAACGGCAAGTCCATCTGGTTCACCGGTTATTACGAGGGCACGGAGCCTGTGTTCAGCATCGACGTGAACACATGCGCCATCGACACTGTCGCAGCCGGCCAGTATGACTACGGCACGGTTATCCCCGTCAGCGACAACGCCGCCATCACGCTGCGCCGCTCCATGCGCGAGCCCGCCGACATCTGCCTCGTGACGAAAGGACAGGCCGAGACCAAGATGCTGACGCAGATCAACAAGGATCTGCTTGACCAGCTTAAACTCGGCGAGGTGCGCAAAGTGATGGTGCCCACCACCGACGGCAAGATGATGACCTGCTGGGAGATCCTTCCCCCGGACTTCGACCCCAACAAGAAATATCCCGCCATCCTGTATTGCCAGGGAGGCCCGCAGCAGGCCGTAAGCCAATTCTGGAGCTACCGCTGGAATTTCATGATCATGGCTGCTCACGGATATGTGGTAATCGCCCCGAACCGTCGCGGTCTGCCGGGCTTCGGCACGGAATGGAACCGTCAGATTTCGGGTGACTACGGCGGCCAGAACATGCAGGATTACTTCGCGGCCACCGACTACATCAAGTCGCAGCCCTACGTTGACGCTGACCATGTGGGAGCCATCGGCGCAAGCTACGGCGGCTTCTCGGTTTACTGGCTGGCAGGTCACAACAACGGCCGCTTCGCTGCCCTGATCGCTCACGCCGGAATCTTCAACATGGAGTCGCAGTATCTGGAGACAGAGGAGATGTGGTTTGCCGACTTCGATATGGGTGGCGCATACTGGGAGAAGGAGAATGCCACGGCACAGCGTACATTCGCCAACTCGCCCCACCGCTTCGTAAACGAATGGCAGGCGCCTATGCTCATCACCGTGGGTGAACTCGATTACCGCATCCTCGCCTCGCAGGGCATGATGGCGTTCAATGCCGCCAAGATGCACGGCCTCGAGGCCGAGATGGTGGTATTCCCCGACGAGAACCACTGGATTCTGAAACCTCAGAACGCGATCCTGTGGCAGCGCTGCTTCTTCCGCTTCCTTGACAAGTACCTGAAGAATCCCGCCAAGGATGAGGCCAAGAAGCCTGCCGAGACTTCGGCTGATAAGAAGTAACTAACCCTACATACACATTAACACAGAGGGTGCGCCGGACAGTCCGACGCACCCTCTCGTTTATTGTTATGTGATTCGTTATTCGTTGTTGATGGAAGAAAGCTCGGTGGGAATCCAGACGCGCATCTTGCCCTCGCCACGGTTGGCCCAGGAATAATAGGGAATCATGCGGAGCGTAACGTCCCTGATGCCTAATTTGCCGTCGGCTTTACGGCTTATGGACTGCGCGGGAAGGCTCAGTTCATGCAGGCCCTTCAGCTTGCTGTCCTGCGATATTCCGTCGCTGATAACGGCATTTTTCTGTATCACCACGCCGGCTAAGTCAAAGTCATTGTCGGGCCATTCAGCACAATATACAATCGGGCCACGCTCTATGGCTACTTTGCCACGGTCGTTCTTGACCTTCTCGTTGGCAACAACCATTCGCGGGGTGTTGTCAAACTTGATCTCGACCTTATCCCCCTTCTTCCACTTGCGGTTGATACCTAAATAACCCTTCTGCAAATTCTCCACAGGCACGTCCTCGCCATTTACCTTGACCGAGATACTTCCGGCCTTGGGATCGGTGTAGGAATAAAGGTCGCCGGGAACAGGACGGCCGAGCTGCCAGCCGGGGATGCGCAGCTTGAGCGTGAAGGCGCCGGCCTTATTTTCATTGATAGTCACGGCCACGCTGCCGTCGTCGACATAATTGCCGCTCTGCGACAGACGCACCCGCTTGCCGTTGACCTTCAGGTCGCCGTCATTGGCCAGATACAGGTTGACATATACGTCACCATCCTTCACAGCATATACGTAGCCGGGAATGGAGGGAATGAAACGGCTGAGATTCGAGGGGCAGCACGCGCAGCCGAACCAGGGCTTGCGGCTGTAACCGCCGTCGCTCGCCAACGGGTTGGGATAGAAGAACGCGTCGCCGTCCAGCGACTGACCCGACAGCACGCCATTGTAAAGCGTACGCTCCAGCACATCGTAATATTTGGAATCACCGTGCAGCAGGAACAGCCGGTGGTTGACATACACGTTGCCGATGGCGGCGCAGGTCTCGCAATAGGCCGTGGAATTAGGCAACTCGTAATTGTCGCCGAACGCCTCTCCCTGATGGCGCGCGCCGATGCCGCCGGTGATGTAATACTTCTTGTTTACTATATTGTCCCAGATGGTGTCGATGGCCTTGATGTAGGCGGAATCGCCCGTCAGGGCAGCCACATCGGCCATACCTGAGTACATGTACACGGCACGCACTGCGTGACCTACCGCCTCCTTCTGATCCACGACAGGTTTATGCGACTGGCTGTACACGTCGTGGCGCGAAGTCTTGCCGCGGCGGTCCAGGAAGTACTTGGCCTGATCGAGATATTTTTTATCTCCTGTCACCAGATAGAGTTTGGCAAGCGCCATCTCGGCAATCTGATGTCCCGGCACACGGTCCAGCTGACCCTCGCCGAGACCGATATTGCGGCATATATTGTCGGCATACTTTATGGCGATGTCGAGGAAATTACGCTTGCCTGTGGCGCGGTAATGTGCCACGGCCCCCTCCACCATGTGGCCGAGGTTATAGAACTCATGGCTCAGATTCTCCACCGCCTCATACTTTACCGGACTCATCCAGGGATGCGGATGCTTCGGATTCATGGTATAAGGCGTGTTCAGGTAACCGTCAGGTTCCTGTGCGGCGGCCACCAATACCAGCACGCTGTCGATGTATGCCTCTAACTTCTTGTCGGGATAGGTCTGCAGCAGATAGCTGGCTCCTTCGATGGTCTTGTACACGTCGGTATCGTCGAAGGGTAAACCCTCGACCTTGATGGTGTCGCTTGGATGCACAGCCTTGACGAAGTTGGCGTAACGACCTGATTCCTCGCATTTGCTGAATGCCAAAGGCACGGTAACGTTGCGGCTTGCGTCAAGTCGTTTGCCCCAGAAGACATCATGCACCTTAACGGACGTAAAGGGTACCGGCTCGTATGGATAGCCGGCGAAGTCCTTCCCTTTCTCTACAGTTTTGCCCGGACCGGCAGCTATTAACGGCATACCGCCGACGAGTATGGCCAGCGACATAGCGACAGCCATTTTTCCTGATTTTCTCATATTATATTAGTTCGAATTTTCTTATGTGCGTTACCGTGGTAAGTGCTTATATCACAAATTCGTACAAAGATAGTGAAAAATCGCTATTTTTTCGTTATCTTTGCATCTATAATGAATATCGTCCAAAAAGGCCGTATTCAAGGAAAAACTCAAACACACAAGAACTATGGCAAAATTTGACCAACCCAACCACGAGTACGAGTATCAGGGCGCCCTTATCAACGGCTTCCTCATGCTGTTTATAAATTTCATAGTGATTCCATTGCTGGTATTAGCCACGTTCACGTTCCTGCAGGGTGTGCCGGCGCTGATGATACCCATCTTCGCCATCCTGGCGATAGCGTTCGTGATAGGTTGCGTGGGATTCTTCACACAGGAACCCAACGAGGCCCGCGTGATGATATTCTTCGGCAAATACGTTGGCACCTGCAAGAAGGTAGGTTATTACTGGGCCAATCCCTTCGTGTCGCGCAAGAAGCTGTCGCTGCGCATCCGCAACATGGACATCGACCCCATCAAGGTAAACGACAAGATGGGAAATCCGGTGCTGATCGGCATGGTGCTGGTATGGAAAATCAACGACACGTACAAGGTGACATTCGACCTTGACGCACAGAGCATGTCGGCCGGGACATCACAGCTGGACAAGCACGCCCTGGACAACTTCGTCAAGATACAGGGCGACGCCGCCCTTCGCGAAGTGACGGGACATTTCGCCTACGACAACATGGACGGCAACAACATGGAGGAACTGACCCTGCGCGGCAGCAGCGAGGAGATAAACGAGATGCTGGAGCACACCATCAACGAACGCTTAGCCATGGCCGGCATCGAGGTGGTGGAAGCCCGTCTCAACTACCTGGCATACGCGCCTGAGATCGCCGCCGTGATGCTGCGCCGCCAGCAGGCTTCGGCCATCATAACCGCCCGCGAAAAGATTGTGGAAGGCGCCGTGTCTATGGTGGAAATGGCTCTTACCACACTCGAATCGAAAAATATCGTAAAACTCAGCAACGAACAGAAGGCCTCCATGGTAGGCAACCTGCTCGCGGTTCTCTGTGCCGACGAGCCACTGACTCCTACTCTGAACGCCAACGTATAATATGATTAAGGAAAACATCGACCCGAACATAGATCCTCGCGACGACTTCTACGGCTACGCATGCGGCGGCTGGCAGAAAAGTCATCCTCTGAAACCGGAATTCTCACGCTATGGCGTATTCGACGACATCGCCGAGAAATCGCGCAAGCAGGTCAAGGAACTGATAGAAGGCCTGGGCGAACATCCCGAAGCCAAGCAACGCGGCTCGATAGCCCAGAAGATTCATGACATCTACGAGCAGGGACTCGACACGGAACGTCGCGAACGCGAAGGTGCCGCGCCCATCATGCCCGTGGTGGAACGGATTCAACAGATGGATGCCAACTCGTTCACCGAGACAATGGCATGGCTGAACCGAGGCGCCGGCGGCGGTTTCTTCGGCTACGGCGTGGGACCGAATCCGGCGGATTCGTCGGTCAATGTGCTCCATGTGTCGGAATGCGGGCTGTCATTGGGCGACCGCGACTATTATCTGGAGAAAAGCGAACGTAACGACACCATACTTCAGGCATTCCACAAGTATGTGCTGACCATTATGGGATTAGTGGGCTACGCGCCCGAAGATGCCGAGCGCGTATGGGTATCCGTAATTGAAATAGAAACGGAGATAGCACGCCACAAGAAGACGCGCGAGGAACGCCGCAATCCGCTGCTCAGCTATAACTGGATGACGACCGGGGAATTTCTGTCGCGCTTTCCCGGCATAGACTGGCGCGGCATTTTCGAGGGATCGGGCCTGAAGATGCCCGAGGAACTGAACGTGTCGTCTATCAAGTTCATAGAATGGATGAGCGGGTATCTCCCCTCGCTGCCGATACAGAAAGTGCGCGATTACCTGGTACTGATAGCCATAAGCGAAGGCACCGGTACGCTTAGCGAGGCTTTCTATGAGGCGGACTTCGAGCTGTACGACCGCGTGATGTCGGGCACGGAGGAAAAGAAGCCTCTGTGGAAACGGGCAATGGCCATTCCAAACTCGATGTTCGGCGAGGCCGTGGGCCAGCTCTATGTGGAGAAATATTTCCCGGAGGCCAACAAGAAATACATGAAGCGGCTTGTGGAAAACCTGCGCTCGGCCTTGGGCAAACACATCGAGGAACTGCCCTGGATGTCGGACGCCACCAAGCAGAAGGCATTGGAGAAGCTGAGCGTGCTGAAAGTCAAGATAGGCTACCCCGACAAATGGAAGGATTATTCCGAGATAGACATAGACCCGGAGCGCAGCTACAACCACAACATTCTAAAGGCCACCGAATGGTTCGTGCAGGACAACTACAACAAGCTGGGCAAACCTGTGGACCGCGACGAATGGTACATGACGCCTCAGACCGTCAACGCCTACTACAGTCCGCAGATGAACGAGATATGTTTCCCTGCCGGCATACTCCAGGCGCCATATTTCGACATCAACGCCGCCGACGCCATGAATTACGGTGCCATCGGCGTAGTGATAGGCCATGAGATGACTCATGGATTCGACGACCAGGGACGCCGCTTCGACAAGGAGGGCAACCTGAACGAATGGTGGGCGCCGGAGGATGCCGAGCGGTTCAAAGAACTTACCGACAGTCTCGTGGAGCAGTTCAACCAAGTGGAAGTGGCTCCGGGCGTATATGCCAACGGCATGTTCACTCTCGGCGAAAACATAGCCGACCAGGGCGGTCTGCGCATTGCGTACACCGCATGGAAAGATGCGCACGGTGACGACAATGTAGAAATCGAAGGCTTTACGCCCGAGCAGCTGTTCTATCTGGCTTACGCTTCGGTATGGGCAGCCAACATACGCCCGGAGGAAATACTGTCGCGCACCAAGTCCGACCCGCATTCATTAGGTCGCAACCGTGTAAACGTAACGTTGCGGAACCTCGACCCGTTCCTTAAGGCGTTCGACATTACCGAAGGCCACGCCATGTTCCGGCCCGAGGATGAGCGGGTTATCATCTGGTAAAAGCATAATTTGAGAATAATGATTCAGTTGGGAATAATAGGATGGCCGCTGCAGCACACCCAGTCGCCGGCATATTTCGATGCCAAGTTCAAAAAACTTGGTATCGAAGGGCAATATCTCACATTTCCGATTGATGACATTTCACAGCTGCCGGAAATAATCAGCTGTCATCCCGATTTAATCGGGTTCAACGTGACGCATCCGTATAAGGAGGTAATTATCCCATATCTTTCTGGACTCAGCCCTGAAGCCGAGGTTATTGGTGCAGTCAATACCGTAAAGATAATCCGCTTGGGAAACGCTGTAACGCTGACCGGATATAATACTGATTACTACGGTTTTGCCGAAAGCCTCAAGCCCTGTCTTGGTCAGAGACATCACGACACCGGAGCGCTGATATTGGGGACAGGTGGCGCAGCCAAGGCGGTAGCATACGCACTGACTTCACTCGGCATACCGTTCGTGGCAGTAAGCCGCCATGTGGATGCCGACAATTACTTTGTACGGCACGGTCACACCGTTATAAGCTATGATGAGCTTACTGACGACATTATGAGCGGGCATCGCATCCTGATTAATTGCACTCCATTGGGAATGCATCCGCACGAGGGGGAATGTCCCGACATTCCGTGGACACTGCTTCCGGAGAATGCTGTATGCTATGACCTGGTCTACAATCCTCCCCTCACGCCATTCATGACCGAAGGCGCCAGACATGGCGCGGCCGTAAAGAACGGACTCGAGATGCTGCATCTGCAGGCGGAAGGTGCCTGGAAGATATGGAACCGGTGAAAGTGCGGCTCAATGCCCCGATGCTGATACCGGTAGCGGGAATCGTGGCCGGTACTCTTATCGCCATTCAGGGCGCCGGATTCCTGATCGGCGCCGTTTGCATTCTGATGGCCATAATCCTTTACGAACTGCTGGGCGGTTATTCTGACAGTCCGACTAAAGCCTTCAGGCTCAACAAATGGCACTATTCATGGGTAGCCATGCTCTTTGTCGGTGCGGGAATCATCGCCGCTGACCTGAGGCGTCCCGCCGAAATACCCGATGACAGATTGCAGAACACTGTGATGGCGCACGGACACATAGCCGGTATGGAGCATCGCACGTCGGGCGACCGCGTGACACTCGACCTCACGGCCATTATGGATACCGCCGGACGTGTCTACCCTCTCAAGAATGTGCGCGTCTTGGGATATGCCGACGACGTCAACGCCGGAATCGACGATAACATCATATTCCCATGCCGTCTGCAACGGATCGTAAATTCCGCCAACTCGTTCGACACAGGATATGCAGACCGCATGGCGCGTCAAGGCGTCCTGTATTCGGCCGACATGGTTTCCGATTCGCTGAAAGTGACGGGGCATTCTGCAACTGTCTCTGGATTCTTCTACAACCTGCGTGACCGGTTTGTGGCTACCATCGAGAACACCATGCTTGCCAAGGATACACAGCGGTTTCTCATAACGGTACTGGCCGGCGACAAGTCGTTTCTCGATCCAGAACGTCGCGAGTTGTTCGCAGACGCGGGCATATCGCATATCCTGGCGCTGAGCGGACTACATGTTTCCATCATCGCCGGCATACTGCTGTGGATTCTCTTTCCCTTCAACATCGTGGGGCTATACCAATGGCGCTATGCGTTGGCCGTCCCGACCATCTGGCTCTACGCCTTCATCACGGGGCTGTCGCCATCCACGGTGCGTGCCGCCGGCATGATGACGGTAATGATAGTATGTATGCTGATCGAGCGCAAGAATTCGGCATGGAACTCCCTGCTGCTCGCTACATTCCTGATATTGGTGTTCAACCCCTACTACATTTTCGACATCGGACTGCAACTCAGTTTCCTGTGCGTGGCCTCGCTGATATTCTTCGCGCCGTATCTCAACACGGTTGACCATCACAGCCATCCGCTGCTATACACAGTCGCGGCATTCCTGCTGGCCTCTCTGTGTGCCACAATGGCATCGTGGGCGCTGTCGGCCTATTACTTCGGCATATTTCCGTTGCTGTTCATACCGGCCAACATCGTGGCGCTCCCCTTACTGCCCATTTATATCGTCCTGGCACTGATATATCTGCTGTCATGCGCCAGCGGATATCCGATAGGAATCTTAGGATATACCTTGGACGGGATGTATCACGGACTTACGCGCAGTCTGGAATGGATGGGCAACGGTTCGGCTACGGCCTTGAACCTGAACGTTTCGTGGATAACTGTTGCGTTATGGATAGGAGCGGTAGCTTTGCTCGTGATATGGCTTCATGCAGGTAAAAAGAAATCTGTTCTCGCGGCAGCCTCGGCGATAGCAGTGGCGGCAATCGTACTGATACCGTTCAATGCCGATGCCGACTCGGAACAAAAGTTCATACTTCAGTCGCGCGCCGACAATGTGCAGATTCTCGTCAAGAATGGCAACAACGTCAATACCCTCCGCATGGCCACCAACACCGTGTCCGAAACCCGCATCGGCAACACCCGAATCATTTCAGCGGACTGCCCTATCTCCGGGGTCACTTTTGCCAAAGGCTGCGATTACTTAATAGTGACGCGTAGCTGTACCGATGACGTGTCTGTCCTTGACTCCATCTTTAAGCCCCGCGTCCTCGTGATCCATCCCTCCGTACGTCGCGACCGCGAACAGCAGATGCTTCACCACGCCGACTCCCTCGGCATAGCCGTCCACTCCCTCCGCCTCGACGGCCCAATCCGCAAGGAATAAAATATTCCTTCGAAAACTCAATATTTCTTAAATATCCCTAATAGATTTGGTTTTATCGCTTATTGTTTGTAATTTTGCGAACAACTAATAAAGAAGATATGACGAAATTGGAGATAACGCCTGAACAGGAGCGTCTTGCGAGGTTTGCAAAGGCAATGGGACATCCTACCCGTATTGCAATCCTGCATTTCCTTGCTCAGAGAAACGAATGTTTTTTCGGCGACATACACGAGGTGCTTCCTGTTGCGAAAGCGACAGTATCGCAACATCTGAGCGAATTGAAAGAAGCCGGGCTGATACAGGGCACCATCGAGCCGCCTAAAGTAAAATACTGTATCAATCCGGAGAACTGGAAACTTGCCAAGCAACTGTTTTCGCAGATGCTTGATGAGTGTTGTCCCTCTAAAAAGAATAGCTGCTGTTCATAAGCACTATTTTTTTATCATCAATGTTCGTAATTCGGCAAATAACAATCTAAATACTTTCAAGAACATGAAAAAGCTATTGATGATTTTCGCCCTTCTGATAGGGCTGGTATCATGCGGCAGCGGTGAGAACACCGCCAACGCAAAATCTCCGGTGAACGACAGAGTGGAGGTCATATACTTCCACGGCAAACAACGCTGTGCCACCTGCATGGCAATCGAGAAGAATACCCGCGAAGTTCTCAATTCGATGTTTGCCAATGAACTGAAAAGCGGCAAGGTCGTATTCAAAATCGTGGATATATCTACTCCGGATGGAGAAAAGGTTGCCGATAGATACGAAGTGACTTGGTCGTCTCTCTTTGTCAATAAATGGAAAGGAGGGAAAGAAACACGTGACAATATGACTGAATTCGCCTTCGGCAATGCCCGCAAGAACCCGGATGCGTTCAAGAAAACTCTTGCTGAAAAAATCCGTCAATCCCTGAAATAATGGACTGGTTACAGACACTGCTCGACAATAGCACGGCCCCGACTTTGATTGCCTTCCTTTTGGGATTGCTCACGGCTATTTCACCGTGTCCGCTTGCCACAAATATCGCCGCAATAGGCTATATCAGCAAGGACATAGAGAACCGTAACCGCATATTCAGAAACGGAGTGCTCTATACCGTCGGGCGTATCATAGCCTACACAGTCCTCGGTATCGTGCTGATCTCGATACTTAAAGAGGGGGCAAGTGTTTTCGGCATACAGAAAGCCATAGGCAAATGGGGTGAATTGCTTATCGGACCATTGCTATTGCTTATCGGACTTTTCATGCTGACAGGTCATAAGCTCAACCTGCCTCAGTTCGGTTTCGGTGGAAACGGCGAAGGTCTTGCACGAAAAGGGGGATGGGGAGCTTTGATGCTCGGCATCCTTTTCGCAATGGCTTTCTGTCCTACAAGCGGAGTGCTGTATTTCGGTATGCTCATTCCTATGTCTGTAACTGCAAGCGCAGGCTGGCTATTGCCCGTCCTTTTTGCAGTCGCCACAGCCCTCCCGGTGCTTGCGGTTGCGTGGATTCTCGCTTTTAGTGTTGAGAAAGTCGGCGAGTTTTACGGCAAACTACGCATAATCCAGAAATGGCTCAACATTATTGTCGGTATCATTTTCATCGCCGTAGGAATATACTACTGCGTAATGATGTATCTCTAAGAATTTTATAATCTGTAAATAACAAGAATATGGATAAAAAAGAAAAGAAAGGTTTCTGGTCAACGCTCTTCGCGCCCAAAAAGAAAAGCTGTTGCTGCAACAGCAACAGCAACATAATCGTGGATGACGATATAAAGCCCGCCCCTTCATGCGGATGCTCTGTAGAATCGTCCGAGTTCGAAGATTCAACCTGCTGCGCCATCGCTCCCGGCACTAAGGTTAGCGAAGTTCTTGTCCTCGGCCCCGGCTGCGCCAAGTGCAAGGAGACCTACAAGGTGGTGGAACGTGTCATCAGCGAAAACAATCTCGATATCAAGCTCTCCAAAATCGAGGACATTGCCGAGATGATGAAATACAACATCATGGCTACCCCTGCCGTTGTCGTTGACGGCTCCGTCAAAATCAAGGGACATGTTCCCTCGGCTGACGAAGTGAAAAAGGTTCTCGGCATCTGAACTTTAACAACCGGAGGCTGATATGGAAACGCGAAAGGAAATCAAGTTTCTGATTTGGACAGTTGTCATATTCCTGACAGCATTCTTTCTGCCCGTCAACAGCGACACGCTGATGACGGCGATTCACTCTACCCTTGACCTGACCCGGTGGTATGCCCGCGAGCATATCGTGCTCTGCCTTCTTCCGGCATTTTTCATCGCCGGTGTCATAGCGGTGTTCGTGAGTCAGGGAGCGGTGCTGAAGTATTTCGGAGCCAACGCCAAGAAATGGGTGTCATATACTGTGGCATCGGTTTCCGGCGGTATTCTCGCTGTATGTTCCTGTACCATTCTCCCGTTGTTCACCAGCATATACAAACGTGGTGCGGGTCTCGGTCCGGCGATAGCGTTCCTGTATTCCGGCCCCGCCATCAGCATACTGTCCATAATCCTCACAGCCCGTATCCTCGGGCTGGAAATGGGCCTTGCGCGTATCATCGGCGCAGTCACGTTTGCAATTGTCATCGGATTGGTGATGTCGTTCATCTTCCGCAAGGAGGAGCGAGACAAAGAAGTGGAGCAGATGAACATCGTGCCGCCTCCCGAAAAACGCCCGCTTTGGCAGACGGCAGTTTTCTTCTTTACCCTTGTCGCAATCCTCGTGTTTGCCAACTGGGGCGCTCCGGCTGCAATCGACCGCGGAATATGGGCCGCGATCTACAATGCCAAATGGTGGATTACTTCCGCACTCGCCATAGCGTTATGCGTAATACTTGTGAAAATACTCCATCTGAAAGTTCGGTGGATTATCCTCGGCGCTATCGCAGTGGCAATATCTGCCTTCCTCGCCAATGTTTTCATCCCCGACGCAAAACTTGCGCCGCTTGTGCCGATGGTTGTTTCCGTCGCCGTGCTTGCCATTGTGTTATTATGTGACAAAAACGATGATGAAAACCGCGAATGGGCTTTGTCGTCGTGGGGATTTGCCAAGCTGATACTTCCGTTGCTTGCAGTAGGTGTTTTGACCGCAGGCTTTCTCCTCGGTTCGACACACGACGGCATGGAACTGCCCGGCATTATCCCCAACAGTTGGGTTGAATGGGCAGTAGGCGGCAATTCGTTACTGTCAAACTTCTTCGCAAGTTTCACCGGCGCGTTTATGTATTTCGCCACCCTCACCGAAGTTCCGATTATTCAGGGCCTGCTCGCTTCCGGCATGGGTAAAGGCCCGGCACTCGCATTGCTTCTTGCAGGCCCGTCGCTGTCGCTGCCGAATATGCTTGTGATCCGCAGTGTGATGGGCACGAAAAAGACAGTGATATATGTAGCTCTTGTAATAGTCATGGCTACCATTTCCGGATGGGTTTATGGCTATTTCTTCTAAATGAACTGCGAATGAAAGTTTTGATATTATGCACCGGCAACAGTTGCCGCAGTCAGATGGCGCATGGCGTTCTCCAGTCGCTTGATTCTGAGATTGAAGTGTTTTCCGCCGGAACTAAACCTGCGGAAAAGGTCAATCCTCGCGCCGTGGAGGTTATGAAGGAAATAGGCATCGACATAAGCGGACATACACCGCACAATGTCGGTGAATATCTCAACGAACCGTGGGATTATGTCATAACCGTGTGCGGAGGAGCTAATGAAACCTGTCCGGCTTTTGCCGGTAACGTAAAGCATCGTATTCATATCGGATTCGATGATCCTTCCGACGCTGTCGGTTCCGAGGAGTATATCATGAGCGAGTTCCGACGTGTACGCAATGAGATAGCAAAACGGTTTGAAGCATTTTATAAGGGTAGTCAGAAATGAACACTTTACTCGATACGCTTTGGTATTTCTGCTACATCACGGTTGAACTTGTTGTATTGTTCATCGTGATTACGGCGATTGTTGAAATCATCCTGATGTATATTCCGCAGGAAAAAATCAGCAAGAAGATTGAAAAGGCTGGATTTTTCGGCAACGTGATTGCTGCGGGTTTCGGAGCGCTAACACCATTCTGCGCCTGTTCCACCCTGCCCATGACGGTCGGATTCTTAAATGCTGGCGTACCATTTGGAGCCACTATGTCGTTTCTAATAGCCTCGCCGTTACTGAATCCCATAATAATAGCGATGCTTGGCGCACTGGTCGGAATCAAGGCTATGCTGATTTATGTGGCGATTGCCTTTCTCTGTGCCGTGTTCTTCGGCTGGGGACTGCAAAAAGTCGATGCGCAGAAATATGTAAAGAACGTAAGATTGAAAAAGCAGTCCTGTTGTTCAGCGGACGAAAGTTCGATTGACAGGAAACAACTTCCGTGGAGTCAGAAAATTGCATTGGCACTTCGAGCCGGTTGGGATACACTTCGTCCTATTATATGGTATCTAATCATCGGCGTAGCCCTGGGGGCTGTAATCTACGGATACATGCCGAGTGATTGGGTTTTGAAAATTGCAGGACCTGACAATCCCTTTGCGGTGCCTGTCGCAGCCATCATAGGAGTACCTTTATATATCCGTGCAGAGACCGCAATCCCTATCGGCGTGGCATTGATGAGCAAAGGGATGAGCATCGGTGCCGTCATAGCACTCGTAATTGGCGGCGCCGGCATGGCCATCCCCGAAATGTCGATGCTTGCAAGCATATTTAAGAAGAAACTCGTCGCCATGATCGTAGCAGTCATATTTCTGACGGCTGTAATTTCCGGATACCTGTTTAATATTCTACTCTAATATTCGCCTATTCATTTAGGGAACTCTTCTTTTGTCACCTTAAACATAATATAAAATCGAGGCTGCCGGTCGGTAGCCTCGATTATTTTAAGACAACTTTATATCTCTGAAATATAGCCGGTTATAATTATTGTTATTTATCTGTTTTCTTGATGGTGATATAGATGACGTTTTCTTTCTTGTCTACCGACATCGACGCAATCTGATCCGATGCGATTTCCTGCACATCTATCAGGCTAATCTCCTTACCATCCAAATACACCTTCATGTTTTCCAGACCGGGGATCGAAGCTATTGATTTTCCCGCATTGTTGAAGAAGTCTTCAAGGGCGAAGGTCATTTTCGCCGTTGATGTCAAGCGTCATGCTGACATTGTCGAATTCCGTAAGGAAAGGGAACACGGCGGTTATGGTGGCATTGCCATCTGTCATGGAGCAATTCAACGACCTGGCTTCGTATGTCTTGCCCTTCGTAGTGAAGGTTCCTCCCGAAACATTCAGTCTATTGCCCAGCCCTTCGCCTCTGATTTCCACAGTGGTCTTGCCGTCGTTGTTGTTGATGCTCTTGACCTTGAAATGCGGAACAGAGATTTTGTTATCTGACGGATTTTCACTACTTTTGCCGTCAGAAACTTTGAGAGTGCCGATAGTCGACACAGCGGCTTTTACGACCGGCACACCGGTCAGACCCAGTGCCAATGCAAGCACAGGCACCATCGCGAGGGCTTTCCACTTTCGCCCCGCACCACTTTTTGCTTTGTACATCATGGTGATTCGTTTTTTGAGTTTACTATGATTCAGGCTGTTGGCCAAGGACGGGAATCTGGCGCCAACAGCTTTCTTTATCAACAACATCTGATATTCCTGCGCGTCATGGCCACGGTCAATGACAGCCATGTCGGCCTGATATTCATGCACCAGCATCAGTTCATCGCGCATCAGCCACGCAGCCGGGTTGAACCAGTTCACGATACACACCGCTTGGGCTATCAACAGGTCCACCCAGTGGTGACAGGCTATGTGCTTCAGTTCGTGCGTAACTATCGCCGGACTGTCACTTCCATAATCCCTGCGGCTGATCACCACATAGCGCATCCAGCTGAACGGAGCCAACCGTTCGTCGTCCGTCACAACCAAGGTGTATCCGTTATGCTCTATCTTTTGGCCCGAACGTATCACTCTGATGAGTCGCACCCATGTTATCACGGTTCTTATTGATACTATCACCATTCCGATTATGAATGCCAATACCAGTATGACTCCCCATACAGGTGTCGAGTCTGCGACCTCTGACTTGCCGATTACCTCCATGGCACCATGCGCAACCATCTGTGAAGATGACGAGCCTTTAAGACCGCTGACTAATTGAAGAACAGGATATGCCGCAAATGACACTGCATAAATGGCCAATAACACTCCACGGTTAAACCCATGCTGATTGTCCCGGGCCAAAAGCAACCTATATACAAGGTACAACGCCAGCAGCAGAAAACCGCTAATTATGGAATATGATAAAAAAGCTCCCATCGTAATCTTATTTTTGACTCCCCTTCTGCTCTACCAGCTTAAGTAATTCCTTTAGTTCGTCGGCAGAAATCTTTTCTTCGGCCACCAACGAAGA
>ERZ836877.1511-NODE-1511-length-34857-cov-13.647405_pt1 | contig 34857 bp, 37 predicted proteins | sample MGYA00519469_ERZ836877 | MGnify/ENA primary metagenome ERZ836877 (study PRJEB31850, sample SAMEA3708809) | human gut metagenome | biome: human gut; feature: human-associated habitat; material: faeces | place: China | collected 2014 ...
TGGCTCATGCCGTGCATCTTTTCTCCAGCCTTCCATGAAAACACCCCCGTTTCCTCTATTATAGCAGAAACAGGGGTGCTTGGGTAGTTTTTTGACAGACTGAAAAGCGGAATGACAAAGGTCATTCCGCTTTTTTAATATTGAATTGATCCCACGGGAATTCACACGGCGGGGGACAGGTCACGTCCACCGCTTCGCCGGTGACGGGGTGGGTGAAAGCCAGACGGTACGACCACAGGGCGGCGGAGCAGTCCGCCTTGCTGCCGTAGCGGATATCGCCCAGCAGGGGAAGTCCCCGGTGGGAGAACTGCACCCGGATCTGATGGGTGCGGCCTGTGTGGAGCTGGACTTTTACCAGCGTCAGGGCGTCGGTCTTGTCCAGCACGGTATAATCCAGCGTGGCTTCCCGCACGCCCTTGCGCATTCGCTGCACCACGTAGCTCTTGTTGTGGGCGGCGTCCCGGAACAGGAGGTCGGTCAGGGTGTCGCTGTCCTTTTCCGGATGGCCCCGCAGCACCGCCAGATACTCCTTGGTGATCTGGTGGGCCGCCACGGCGGCGGTCAGCTTGCCGGTGATCTCCTTCCGCCGGGAGAATACCATTACCCCGCCGGTAACGCGATCCAGCCGGTGTACGGTGGCGATGTAGTCCTTTTCCCCCAGCGCCCGGTAATGCTCCCGCAGCAGGGCGGGCATGCAGGCGGCCTTGGGGTCGTCCTCCGACAGCACCCCCACCGGCTTGACGGCCACCACAAGGTATTTATCCTGATAGAGTATGTTCATAGGCATCAGAACCGGCGGCCCCGGTAGCTGCGGTGCCGTCTCCGCCGGCCACGGCCGCTGCCGTAACGGCGGCGGCGCATGACGGTCTTGCCGAATAGCAGCACCAGCACAACCAGAATGACCAGCACCACCACCAGCACCTTCACAATGGTGCGGGAGAAGAATTCCTTCAGGGCGTGCTTGACGATCAGGAAGCGGCTGGCGTTTACATCCGCCACCGCCAGCAGCGGCACGGTGGCGTAGTCCACATCGCCGTAGCTGAGGGTGATGGTGCCCAGCTGCTGTCCTGCGCTGACCGGTGCGTCTACCACATCGGCGTCCAGCGTGACGGTGCGCAGCAGATCCTCCGGCTCCAGATCGTCGGGCAGCACCGCCTCGGCGGTGTAGGCCGGGTGGACAGCCACCTGCGCGGTCTCCTTGCTGAGCGCCACCGGCACCTCCTGGATCATCTCGTCCTCGGTCAGCACGGTCTTGGTGGTGAAGTTGTCAAAGCCCCAGTCAAACAGGCGGGCGGTCTCGGTAAAGCTGCCCACCTTATAGCTGCCGTCGCTGGCGGTCATCAGCCGCGCGCCCAGCACCACGGAGATCAGCTGGCGGTCAGTCCGGACGGCGGAGGATACCAGACAGTAGCCCGCCGCGTCGGTGGAGCCGGTCTTGATACCCTGCGCACCGCTGTAGAGATACCCGGTGGCCCGCCAGTTGGAGATCAGATAGTTGGTGCTGTGAAGCTCGCGGGCTTCGCTCTTGTTGGTGGCGGGCACGTCGTAGGCTTTGGTGTTGACGATGGTCATGAACTCGTCGTACTTCATGGCCTCGCGGGTGAACAGATAGATATCCCACGCGGTGGTGTAATGCTCGTTATCCGGCAGGCCGGAGGTGTTGACGAAATGGGTGTTTTCGCAGCCCAGCTCCTGTGCCCGCTGGTTCATCAGCGCCACAAAGGCGGTGACGCTGCCGCTGACGGCCTCGGCCAGAATGTTGCTCACCTCGTTGGCGGACACCACCAGCAGGCAATACAGCAGCTGCTCCACCGTCAGCGTTTCACCGGCCACAATGTCGGCGGTGCTGGCGTCGTCCGGCAGGCCCGCCACGCTGTTGGCGCTGGCGGTGATGGAGTCGCTGAGCCGCAGCTCGCCCCGGTCGATGGCTTCGAACACCAGCAGCGCCGTCATCACCTTGGTGATGCTGGCGGGGTACTGCTTGGTGTGGGCGTCCTGATCCAGCAGCACGGTGCCGGTGGCGCCGTCCACCAGCAGGGCGGCCTTGGCGTCCAGCTGGATATCCTCCACGGCGTAGGCAGTAACGGGCCAGAGCTGCGTCAGCAGCAGGGCCAGCAGCAGAAAAACGGTGCAAAAACGGCGGAATTTCATAATGACTTTTTCTCCATATGTGCTATAATAGGGTGGGCATCGTATGTCGGGACGCGGAACGGTGAGCGATCCGCGAGCAGTATCTAACTTGCTATTATAAACGACATGTTTCCTCCCGTCAACGGGGAGGGAGATACCAATTGTAAACATTTTTTCAGGAGGTGGCGCCATGAAAATATTAGTGGTGGACGACGAGAAGCTGTTGGTAAAGGGCATCACGTTCAATCTGGAGAACGAGGGCTATGAGGTCACCGCCGCCTATGATGGCGAAGCCGCCGTGGAGCTGGCGAAGAAGGAGAGCTTCGACCTGATCATTCTGGATCTGATGATGCCAGTGCTGTCGGGCACCGAGGCGTGCATGAAGATCCGGGAGTTTTCCGACGTGCCCATCATCATGCTGACCGCCCGCAGCGAGGACGCAGACAAGCTGATGGGCTTTGCCTGCGGGGCGGACGACTATGTGACGAAGCCCTTTAACATTCTGGAGCTGAAGGCCCGTATCCGGGCGCTGCTGAAGCGCAGCGCGGGACGCTCCGACGCGGTGCGTACCCTGCTGACGGTGGGCGACCTGAGTCTGGACACCCAGCAGCGGGTAGCCATCCGGGACGGCAAGACTATCGACCTGACCGCCAAGGAATATGACCTGCTGGAGTTACTGATGAAGAATCCCCGGCGGGTCTACAGCCGGGAGAGCCTGATGGATCTGGTGTGGGGCTATTCCTACGCCGGAGATTACCGCACGGTGGACGTGCATGTGCGCCGCCTGCGGGAGAAGCTGGAGCGTGTGCCGGCAGAGCCGGCCTATATCATGACCAAGTGGGGAGTGGGTTACTATTTTCAGGGGGAAAACCAGCCTACAGTTTAAGTTTGGCGTCAGCTATATTCTGGTGATCGCCGCGGTGCTGGTGCTGCTGAACACCTATCCGCTGCTGCAATCCCAGACCATGGTGTTCCAGTCCAAGGAGACGTCCATGAAAAGCTCCGTGAAGCTGATCGAGGCATCGCTGAGCGGTCTGAAGCAGCTGGACGAGGAAAACGTGTCCAAGGCGCTGACCTCCATGCGGGAGACGGGTGTGTCCCGCATTCTGGTGACGGACACGGCGGGCCGCATCCTGTACGACACCCGCGAGGAGAACGGCGCGGTGGGGCTGTACGCCTTTTACACCGAGATCGTACAGGCGCTGGAGGGCTATGACGCCTTCTACTGCAACTATGACTCCACCGCGTTCCTCAGCCGCATGGCCTCGCCGGTGGTGTATCACAACCAGATCGTGGGCGCGGTGTATACGTATGAGTACGACACCAAGCAGGCGGATATTCTCAAAAGCTTCCAGTCCAACCTGATGAAGATCTCCATTCTCATCGCGCTGGCGGTGCTGGGTCTTTCCGTGCTGCTGAGCCGGATCCTGACGGCCCAGATCACCGATCTGCTGTCCGCCATCCGCAAGGTGCGGGAGGGCGCCTACAGCCACCGCGCCGCTGTGAAGGGCAGCGACGAGATCGGCCAGATCGCGGCGGAGTTCAATAGCCTGACCGACCGCCTGCAGACCACCGAGGATGCCCGGCGGCGGTTCGTGTCCGACGCCAGCCACGAGCTGAAAACGCCGCTGGCGGGCATCCGGCTGCTGACGGACTCCATCTTGCAGACCGGGGATATGGACGCGGACACCACCCGCGAATTCGTGGGCGACATCGGCCGCGAGGCCGAGCGGCTGACCCGCATCACAGAAAACCTGCTGCGGCTGACCCGGCTGGACAGCGGCGCTGTGCCGCCGGTGACGCCGGTGCCGGTAGCGCCGGTGCTGGAGCGGGTGGCCCGGATGCTGGCGGTGCTGGCGCGGGAGAAGAACGTCACGCTGTCCTACGAGGCGGAGCCTCAGGCGGTGGCGCTGGCCACGGAGGACGACGTGCATCAGATCCTCTATAACCTGATGGACAACGGCATCAAATACTCCGGCACCGACGGCTTCGTCCACGCTGCCGCCGCAACAGACGGCGACTGGGTGGTGCTGACGGTGGAGGACAACGGCATCGGCATTCCGGAGGACGACCTGCCCCATATTTTCGAGCGGTTCTACCGGGTGGACAAGATGCGCTCCCGTGCCATCGGCGGTACGGGACTGGGGTTGTCCATCGTGAAGGACACGGTGGAGAACCGGGGCGGCAGCATCACCGCTGCGGCCCGTCAGGGCGGCGGCACGGTGTTCACGGTGCGCCTGCCCCGCGCAGCAAAGGAAGGCGGTGACGGCCAATGAGACGGGGGATCACACGCCTTGCGGCGCTGATGCTGGCGCTGTGCCTGCTGGCAGGCTGCGGCGCGGCGCAGAGCGGCGAGGGAGACGGCCTGCGGCTGTACTATCCCGTGCCGCTGGAGGAGCATCCCGGCGGCGACGCCATCAGCAGCGTCACCGTCGATTGGGACACGCTGCCCCAGGAGGACAGGGCGGCACAGGCGGAAGCCGTGCTGGCGCTGCTGATGGGCGGCTGTCAGGAGGAGCGCTTCCAGAGCCCTGTTCCGTCAGGCACATCGCTGCATTCCGTGGAGGTAAAGGGCGGTACCGCGTGGGTGGATTTCTCCGGCAGCTACAGCCAGCTCAGCGGCATGGCGCTGACCATCGCCGACTACTGCGTGGCGCTGTCGCTGACCCAGCTGGAGGGCGTATATGCCGTGCGTATCACCGTCAACGGGCAGGAGCTGGCCTATCGGGACAGCAACCTGTTTCTGGCCAGTGACGTGCTGCTGACCTCTATGGACGACGTGGTGCGGATGCTGACGGCCCAGCTGTATTTCCCCGACGCCGACGGCACGCTGACGCCGGAGGAGCGGCTGCTGCCCCAGTACGAGGGGCAGTCCACGGCGGACGTGGTGATCGCGGCGCTGATGGATGGCCCCACGGAGGATGGCCTGCAGGCCCTGATCCCAGAGGGGGTCACAGGCATCACAGCCCGCGTGGAGGACGGCGTGTGCCAGCTGAACCTCCCGTCGGAGGAGCTGGACACGGTGGACGCCGACACGGTGGAGCAGATGCTGCGTGGCATCGTCACGTCCCTGCGGTCGCTGGAGGGGATCTCCGCCGTGCAGGTGTACCGAGACGGCACGTATGTGAATGTGTATGAATGAGTAAAAAAGGCTCTGGCCAACGGCCAGAGCCTTTTTTAATGTCAAGCGCTTTTGTGGACGTGCGTAGGGCGGCCTGCCCTCAGGCCGCCGCTTGGACGTGCGGAAATCCGCAATATCCTCAAAAAACCACCTTGTCCAGCTCCATGGTGGCGTAGCCATTAAGGGTCATGTCACCCCGGACGCCAGCCATGTACTCGTAATACCCCTGCGCGCCGATCATGGCGCCGTTGTCACCGCACCATTTCAGCGGGGGGAGATACAGCTTCACGCCACGCTTTTCGCACAGCCTTTGCAGGTCGGCGCGGATGATGGAGTTGGCGGCCACGCCGCCCGCTGCCACCAGCACCTTGCGGCCCGTCTGCTCCAGCGCCAGCGCCGCGCGCTCCGTCAACTCGTCGCTGACGGCCTGGGTGAAGTCCCGGGCCAGGGCGGGCTCGTCCAGCGGCTCACCCTTCTGCTGGGCGTTGTGGGCCAGATTCACCACGGCGGTTTTCAGCCCGGAAAAGCTCATGTCCAGCGGCGCACCGTCCACATGGGCACGGGGCAGGGCGTACACGCCGCCCGCCGACTGTTGAGCCAGCTGATCCATGGGCTTGCCGCCGGGGTAGGGGAGACCCAGCACACGGGCGGCCTTGTCGAAGCACTCGCCTGCCGCATCGTCACGGGTAGCGCCCAGAACCTGCATGTCGGTGTAGTCCGCCACATCCACGATCAGCGTATTGCCGCCGGAGATGGCCAGCGCCAGAAACGGCGGCTCCAGTTCCGGAAAGGCCAGATAGTTGGCGGCGATGTGACCCCGCACATGGTGCACCGGGATCAGCGGAACGCCCAGCGCCCACGCGGCGGATTTGGCGAAGCTGACGCCCACCAGCACCGCGCCGATCAGGCCCGGCGCGTAGGTGACGGCCACCGCGTCAATATCCCGCTTTGTCAGTCCCGCGTCGCGCAGCGCCTGATCCGTCAGTCCGGCGATGGCCTCTACATGCTTGCGGGACGCGATCTCCGGCACCACGCCGCCGTACAGGGCGTGCATGTCCGCCTGGGAGAGAATGGCGTCGGCCAGTAGATGGCGGCCATCCCGCACCACCGCCACGGCGGTCTCGTCGCAGGAGGATTCAAAAGCCAGTATGTTCATGCGTTCCCCTCCTCAAAGTCCCGCGTCAGAATGAGGGCGTCCTCCTTCGGCAGGTCGTAGTAGTTGCGCCGCCGTCCCCGCTCCATAAAGCCGAAGGACTCATAAAGGGCGATGGCGGCGGTGTTGCTGGGCCGCACCTCCAGCGTCAGGAACGCCAGATGCTGGCCCGCCGCGAAATCGCAGAACACCTTCAAAAGCTGCCCGGCGATGCCCTGACGGCGGTATTCCGGGAACACCGCCACGTTGGTGATGTAGCCCTCGTCCGCCGCCACCAGCAGCCCCGCGTAGCCCACCACCTTTCCCGTGGCGGCGTCCAGCGCCGTCAGGAAGGCGGCGCACTGGTTCTCCAGCTCCTCGGCCAGCATGTTCCGCGACCACGGGCGGGAGAAGCACACCCGCTCCAGCGCCGCGATCTCGTCCAGATGATCGGCATTCATGGGCACGATCGATACGTGTATTTTTTCCATTTATAGTTACCTTGCTTTTTCAGATTTTTGAGTGCCGCTGTGTAGAGAGTACGGATTCCCACGCCAGTGTGCGCACTGGCTCGGAATGACAGGAAAGAAGGTGCATGGGGTTACCCCGCCCCTACTTATCCTTTTGCTTCCAGCCAGTTTTTGCCGCTGTGAGCCTCGGCGATCAGAGGGACGGACAACGCCGCCACTTGCTCCATCTCCTGTCGCAGCAGCGTTTTCACGGTTTCCCGCTCCGCTTCCGGACACTCCACGATCAGCTCGTCGTGTACCTGCATGATGAGTTTGGCCTGTAAATTTTCACGCCGCAGGCGGTCATAGACCCGGATCATGGCCAGCTTCATCACGTCCGCTGCTGTGCCCTGAATGGGCATGTTCAGCGCCACCCGCTCGCCAAAGGAGCGCTGGATAAAGTTGGACGACTTGATTTCCGGCAGCGCCCGGCGGCGGTGGTACAGCGTCTCCACATAGCCCTGCTCCTTGGCCAGCGCCACGATATCGGTCATGTACTGCTTCACGCCGGGGTAGGTGGCGAAGTAGCGCTCCATGTAGTCCTTGGCTTCCGCCACCGTCACGTGGATATCCTGACTGAGGGAGAAGGCGGACATGCCGTACACGATGCCGAAGTTCACAGCCTTGGCCCGGGAACGCATCTCGTGGGTCACCTCCGCTTCCAGCACGTGGAACACCTTGGCTGCCGTGACGGTGTGGAAGTCCGCACCGGACAGGAAGGCCTGCTGCATGGCTTCGTCGCCCGCCATGTGGGCCAGCAGCCGCAGCTCGATCTGGGAGTAGTCCGCGTCCACCAGCACATTGCCATCCTCCGCCACGAACAGGCGGCGAATTTCGCTGCCCAGTTGGGTGCGGGTGGGGATGTTCTGCAGATTCGGCTCCGTGGAGCTGAGACGGCCCGTGGCTGTGGCGGTCATCTGGAACCGGGTGCGCACCCGGCTGTCTGGCGACACCGCCCGTAGCAGACCGTCGGCGTAGGTGGATTTCAGCTTCGTATACTGCCGGTACTCCAGCACGCTGCTGACGATGGGCGCTTCGTACCGCAGCTTCTCCAGCACCTCGGCGTTGGTGGACCAGCCGGTTTTCGTTTTCTTGCCGTGGGGCAGCTGCAATTTGTCAAAGAGGATGATCCCCAGCTGTCTGGGGGAGTTGATGTTGAACTTCTCGCCCGCCATGTCGTAAATGGACTGCTCCAGCTTCACGATACGCTCATGCAGGTCGATGCCGAACTGCGCCAGCGCACTTTCGTCGATGCGGAAGCCTGCCAGCTCCATCTCCGCCAGCACCCGGCACAGGGGCAGCTCCATCTCGTGGAGCAGCGCCGTCAGGTTCAGCTCCTCCAGCTTGCCGGGCAAAATCTCATACAGGGCGGAAACGGCGCTGGTATAGCTGCACAGGGCGGCTTCCTCCGTGGCGGCGTCGCTGAGTGGGGCGAAGGCGTCCCTGGCCAGGTGGGCCGGGGCGGGCAGCTCCGCGCCGCAGTAGGCCACAAACAGCCGCTGGAGGTCGTATCCTCCGGCGGTGGCGTCCAGCAGGTAGGCAGCCAGCGCTGTGTCGAAGATAAAGCCCTCGGCAGGCAGGCCGCGCTCCAGCAGGGCGTAGGTCATGTCCTTTACGTTGTGGGCCACCTTGGGGATATCGGCGGAGAACAGGCCGCGCAGCAAAGCGTCCCAGTCGCCGTCGAACCGGTCAGTCCGCAGGATGACCGTCAGGCCGTGGTGGTCGTCGATCTCACATTCCACCGCCAGCGCCCGAAGATCGTCCAGTCCGTATACTGTCACGTGGGGCACGCTGCGCCACTGGGCAAGGAGCCGCGCCGCGTCGTCATCGGTCTGGGCCACCTCGATCATGACGGAATAGTCCTCGTCATGGACAGGGGCGGCCGGTTCCGGTGTGGGAGCGGCAGGGGTCAGGTCGTATTTCTTGATAAGCTTGGTGAACTCCAGCTTCATGAACAGGTCGTACAGCTCCGGCCGGTAGGGTTGGCGCAGGGCGTCCTCCGGGTCGAACTCCAGCGGCGCGTCGGTGACGATGGTGGCCAGCCAGTAGCTGCGGCGTGCGGATTCCTCGCCCTCCGCCAGCTTCCGCAGAGCGGCGGGCTTGGCCTCCACGTCCGGCATGGCGGCGTACAGCGCGTCGATGCTGCCGTAGTGCTGCACCAGCGCCGTGGCGGTCTTTTCGCCGATGCCCGGCACGCCGGGAATGTTGTCGCTGCTGTCGCCCATCAGGGCCTTCAGGTCGATCATATGGATGGGGTCGAAGCCGTACTGCTCCCGGAACAGGGCGGGGGTCATGTCGGTGGTGGAGGTCTGGCCCATGCGGGAGGTCACCAGCTTCACGCGGGTACGGTCGGTGATGAGCTGCAGGCTGTCCCGGTCGCCGGTGACGATGACGCACTCCCAGCCCCGCTTTTCGCAGCGGCGGGAGATGGTGCCCAGCAGGTCGTCGGCCTCGTAGCCCACCATTTCGTAGCAGGGGATGGACATGGCGCACAGCACCTGCTTCATCACCGGCATCTGCTGGGCAAGCTCCTCGGGCATGCCCTTGCGAGTGGCCTTGTAATTGGCGTCGGCCTCGTGGCGGAAGGTGGGCTCCTTCCGGTCAAAGGCCACACACAGCGCCTCCGGCTGTTCCTCGTCCACGAAGCGCTGGAGCATGTTCAGAAAGCCGAAAATGGCGTTGGTATACAGCCCGTCCCGTGTGGTCAGGGGCTTCACGCCGTAAAAGGCGCGGTTGATGATGCTGTTGCCGTCAAGAACCATCAGTTTCATGGTCGGCCTCCTTGTGGGGTCAGATTTCACAGAATATCTTATTATAGTCTATTTCCCGGCAAAACACAACCTCCGGTCTTGACAGTTTTTTGGTTTGTGATAAGATGAGGTGGTTATCTACAGAATTTTAACGGGGGAGCGCCATGGACAAGCTTGCCAGAAAAGTGGATATCCATCACGCCGCCATGCAGGGCAGCTATTTCACCGGATTCTCGGCCATCTGGGGCTTTGGGCCGGTGCTGCTGCTGTATCTGGGGCTGAGCAACAGCACGCTGGGCGTGGTCACGTCGCTGGCGCTGGTGCTGCCGCTGCTGCTCCAGCCGGCGCTGGCCGCCCTGTCGGACGCGGACAGCCGGTGGACCAGCCGCCGTCTGGCGCTGGTGCTGTCGCTGCTGACGCTGGCGGCGGCAGTGGTCATGACGGTGAGTACCGGCAGCAAGACGGTGCTGGTGGTGGCCTACGCCGTGATCGGCGTACTGCTGGTGAGCACCTCGCCGTTTTTCAACAGCATGGTGATGGAGTATCACCTGCGGGGCGTCAACGTCAACTACGGCCTCGGCCGGGGCACCGGCTCCACCACCTACGCCATCGTGGCGCTGGTGCTGGGCTTCGTGCTGGAAAAGCGTGCGCCGACGGTGATCCTGCCGGTGCTGCTGGCGGCGCTGGTGCTGCAGATCATCGCCGTCTGGACGTTCCGCTATCCGCTGCCGCCTGTTCCGGCGGCGCAGGAGGAAGAGCCGCCCAAGGTGCTGGGGCTGTGGGCGCTGCTGAAGAAGTATCCGGCCTTTCCGGTGATGCTGATGGGCTGCGCGCTTTTGCAGGGCGGCCACAACGCCTGCAACACCTATATGATACACATTGTGGACAAGGTGGGCGCGGGAGAGAGTCTGATGGGCGTGGTGCTGGCGGTGTCCGCCTTTATGGAGCTGCCCGCCATGACGCTGTTCTCCCGGATGCGGCAGAAGCTGTCCCTGCGGGGCATGTTTTTGCTATGCGCCGCCGCCTTTGTGGCCAAGGACGTGCTGTTTCTACTGGCCAGGACGCCGACGCTGCTGTACGTGTCGGCGGCGCTGCAATTTTTCGAGTTCGGCGTGTTCCTGCCTGCCACCGTGTACTACGCGGCGGAGACGCTGGACGCCGCCAATCAGGCCAAGGGACAGGGCCTGATTCACATTTTCTCCAACGGCGTGGGCCCGGCGGTGATGACCGCCGTCAGCGGCACGCTGGTGGATCGGGTGGACGTGAACGCCATGCTGCTGTTCAACGCGGCTGCCGCCGTGGTGGGACTGCTGGTGGTGGCCTTTGCTACGTCCGGGTATTTTGACAAGAGGAGCAAAGAAAAATGATCGGTTCTTTTCTGACGGTGGGCGAGCAGGTGCTGATCCTGTTTGCCTTGATGGCGGTGGGCTTTGCCCTGGGTAAGGCCAAGCTGATGGGGGACAAGGGCAGCCTTGCCATGACGAATCTGGTGATGTACGCGGTGTCGCCCGCCATGATGGTGGTGGCCTTCCAGCGGGAGAAGGACACGGCGGATCTGCATAACTTTCTGGTGTGCCTGCTGCTGGCGGTGGCGGTGCATGCCGTCAGCATTCTGCTGGCCTGCGCGGCGCTGCGGGGAAAGGACGGCACCTGCGGGGTGCTGCGGTTCGGCGCGGTGTTCTCCAACTGCGGCTTTATGGGCTATCCGTTGATGACGGCGCTGCTGGGCAGCATCGGCGTGTTCTACGGATCGGCCTACGTGGTGGTGTTCACGGTGCTGACGTGGACAATGGGCGTTTATATGATTACCCATGACACCAGTAAGCTGCGGCTGAAGTCTATCCTGCTGAATCCCGGCGTGCTGAGCGTGGCGGCGGCCATGGTGCTGTATCTGCTGTCGGTGAGCCTGCCGGAGATCGTTATGACGCCGCTGAACTATCTGGCAAGCATGAATACGCCGCTGCCTACCATCGTGGTGGGTTATCAGCTGAGCCACGCCAATTTCCGCCACGCCTTTGCCGACCGCCGATCCTGGACGGCGCTGGTGCTGCGTCTGGCGGTGATCCCGCTGCTGACGGTGGGAGGGTGCTATGCCCTGCGGGTGGACAGCGCCGTGGCGCTGGTGACGGTCATCGCCGCCAGCACGCCGCCTGCCGCGCTGCTGAGTATGTTTGCCCAGAAATTCGAGCGCGACACCCGGCTGGCCTCCAGCGTGGTGTCGGTGTTTACCGCCCTCTCCGTGCTGACCATCCCGCCGGTGGTGGGACTGGCCCAGCACCTGATGGGGTAAGAGCTGCGTTACAGAACTGCTTGACACCGGAAACCATGCGGGTTTCCTGTTAGCTTGTCAAAAAAGCATAGCCCTTTTTGAGAAGATAGGAATTGCTTCGACCTGCGTTTTGGGGATGCCGGTGCAACAAAATATGGCGACAGGTCTGCGAGCGGGACGGCATCTGGTACGTGGCCGAACAGGGTGAGATCTGGTATCCGTGGGACGGATGATATCGGTGAAAAAAGGGGGCTTCGGCCCCTCTTTTTTTATTCGGAAGGGGTGCGTCTTAATAAAACCTTAAACCTCCCCCTGATTGTTTCTTAATCCGGCGTTTGTTACCATAAAGGTGCCATCGATTGACAAGGGTCTGCCCTTGTCAATCGATGGCAGAAAGAGAAGAAAGGACGTGCCTTTATGGAGACCACGCTGCGCACCATCAACGCCGTTATCTCGGCGCTGTTTTTTATCTGCTATACCTATCAGTTCCTCTATATCCCGCTGGTGCTGGCAAAAAAGCCCAAGCCCCTTACCGCACCGGCACGGCCCCACCGCTACGCGGTGCTGATCGCCGCCCGGAACGAGGAGAACGTCATCTCCGGCCTGCTGGACAGTCTCCGGGCGCAGATCTATGACATGTCTCTTGTGACGGTATTCGTGGCGGCGGACAACTGCACCGACCGTACCGCTGCCATTGCCCGCGCCCATGGCGCGGTGGTGTATGAGCGGTTCAACCAGCTGAACGTGGGCAAGGGCTACGCGCTGGACTTCCTGCTCCAGAACATCGATGCGGACTATCCGGAGGGCTTTGACGGCTACTTCGTGTTTGACGCCGACAACCTGCTGGCTCCGGACTACATAGAGCGGATGAACGAGATGTTCTCCAACGGCCACCAGATCGTCACCAGCTACCGCAACAGCAAGAATTTCGGCGGCAACTGGATCAGCGCAGGCTACGCCCTGTGGTTCCTGCGGGAGAGCCGCTACCTCAACGGTGCCCGTAACCGGTTGGGTAGCAGCGCCGCCGTGGGCGGTACGGGCTTTCTGTTCTCCCAGCGGGTGCTGGACGAGAGCCACGGCTGGCGATTTTATCTGCTGACCGAGGATATCGAGTTCTCTGTGTATCACATTCTCCGGGGCGAAAAAATCGCCATCTGCGAGGACGCCGTGCTGTACGACGAGCAGCCCACCGGCTTCCGCCAGTCCGTGCGGCAGCGGCTGCGCTGGGCCAAGGGATACCTTCAGGTATTCCGCCGGTACGGCGCTGATCTGCTGAAGGGCGCGGCCAAGGGCAGCTGGAGCTGCTTCGACATGTCCATGTCCATCCTGCCGGCCTTCATTCTGACGGCGCTGTGCCTGCTGGCCAACATCACCTTGTCGGTGCTGGGGCTGATGCAGGGCGTCGGGGTATGGTTCGCCATGCGGTCGCTGCTGGAGTGCATGGGCAGCATCCTTGCCACGCTGCTGGTGCTGGGCGGCATTACCGTGGCCAGCGAGTGGAAGCGTATCCACGCCCCGGCGTGGAAGAAGATCGCCTATACCCTGACCTTCCCGCTGTTCATGCTGACATACCTGCCCATCTCCATGGCGGCGCTGTTCATGAAGGTGGAGTGGAAGCCCATCCACCACAGCGTGAACCTGTCCTCACTGCCCTATCCTGCCGCCAAGAATTGACCTTGTGCAATCGGGCGGGAGGGGGTATGATAGAGATAGACCAAACTTACTGCCGCAGGAGGACACACTATGTACACGATTCTGGTGGTTGATGACGAAAAGGATATCGTTTCCGCCCTTGAAATATACCTGAAGGCCGAGGGCTACCGGGTGCTGTCCGCCGGCAACGGCAAAGAGGCTCTGTCCGTGGCCGCCCGTGAGGATGTGCACCTCATCCTCATGGATATCATGATGCCCGTCATGGACGGCCTGACCGCCATGGCCCAGCTGCGGCAGACCAGCAATGTGCCGGTGATCCTGCTGACCGCCAAGGGTGAGGACACCGACAAGGTGCTGGGCCTGAACGTAGGGGCGGACGACTACATCACCAAGCCCTTTAATCCGGTGGAGATGCTGGCGCGGGTACGCTCCCAGCTGCGGCGGTATTTGCAGCTGGGCGGCGGACAGGTGCGGCCCTCCACGCTGGTGATCAGCGGCATCTGTCTGGACGACAACGCCAAGGCCGTCACCGTGGACGGCGACCCGGTGGCGCTGACACCGAAGGAATACGACATTCTCCGCTTCCTCATGCAGAATGCCGGGACGGTGTTCTCCCCCAGCGAGATCTACCGCCGGGTGTGGGACGACGTGCCGCTGAACGCCACAGGCGCTATCGCCGTGCACATCCGGCATCTGCGGGAAAAGCTGGAGATCAACCCCTCGGAGCCCCGGTATATCAAGGTGGTCTGGGGCAAGGGCTATAAAATGGAGGGAACCCTCACATGAAACGACTTTTGGATAAAACCTGGGCCAAGCTGACGGCCTTTTTCCTGACGCTGCTGTTCGGCACCATGACGGTGCTGGGCGGCCTTGGCGTCGGCATTCTGGTCAGCTACGACGTATTTCTGGATGGCGGCGCGTACATGCGGGAAACGATGTATGAATCACAGTGCAGCAGCGCCATTCACAACGCCTACTACTATCTGCGAGGCACGATGGCCAACGCCGGCTTGCTGGCGGATGACACGCCTAGCACGGATACCTCGTCGGCTCCCACGACCGGCGGCATCACCGACGAGGAACAGCAGCAGGTGCTGGACGATCTGCCCCGCGCCTTTTCGGAAAGCTTCTCCCGTGAGGACACCGACTGCCATCTGGCGGTCATTAACAAGGATACCAGAGAGATCACCTTTGAAAACTTTGAACTGACGGACAGCGACAAGCCGCTGTACTCGGTGCAGGAGACCTTTACGCTCGCCTTTGCCGACGGCTCCGAGGAGGAGCTGACCATCGCCGCCGACCTGCTGCCTGCGGATGAATTCCCCGGCTATTCCTATCTGGTGATGACATGGCTGCTGGAGCACATCGGACTGACGGTGTTCCTGACGGTGCTGTTTCTGCTGCTGACGCTGCTGTGCTTTGGCTTCTCCATGGCCTCCGCCGGACACTGGGCGGCCCATGAGGGCGTCCACCTGACGTGGCTGGACAAAATCCCGGCGGATGTGTGGCTGGTGGCGTTGATATGCGCGGTTTTCGCGGGATGGGATGTTTTCTACGGATTGGCGTTTGCCGTGTTCTGCGCGGCGCTGGCGCCGGTGCTTCTGCTGTTCCTGTGCGCCTTTGCAGCCCAGTGCAAGGCTGGGACGGTGCTGCGGGGTACGCTGATCGCACGGGTGCTGCGGCTGCTGTGGCGCATCATCAGGGCGGTGGGCCGGGGCCTGCGCCGCACCGCCGTAGGTCTGCCCCTGATCTGGAAAACCGCGCTGGTGACGCTGGCGGTGTTCTTTGCAGAGATGCTTTACGGCTACGTGGACGGTGTCTTTGCAGTGATGAAGCTGGTGGAGTTCCTTGCCATCCTGTATATCGCCCTGAATCTGCGCATTCTGCAGAAGGGCGGCGAGAAGCTGGCGGCGGGAGATTACTCCCAGAGCATCGACACCAGACCGCTGATCGGCGACTTCAAGCGCTATGGCCAGCGGATGAACGAGCTGCGCACCGGCATGGAGCGGGCGGTGCGGGAGCAGACCAGGGCCGAGCGCATGAAGACCGAGCTCATCACCAACGTGTCCCACGATATCAAGACGCCACTGACCTCCATCGTCAACTACGTAGACCTGCTGCAAAAGGTGGACGTTCAGCCGGAGACGGCGCGGGAGTACATCGCCGTGCTGGATCGCCAGAGCCGGCGGCTGAAAAAGCTGACGGAGGATCTGGTGGAGGCATCCAAGGCGTCCTCCGGCGCGCTGCCGGTGGACGTGCAGCCTACGGATGTGGCGGTGCTTTTCGACCAGATCGTGGGCGAGTATCAGGAGCGGCTGGCCGGCTGCCGCCTGACGCTGGTGGCCCGTCCGCCAGAGAAGCCCGTATCCGTTCAGGCCGACGGCAGGCTCCTCAGCCGCGTTATGGACAATCTGGTCAGCAACATCTGCAAGTACGCGCTGGAGGATACCCGCGTTTACGTCGCCGCCGCCTGCGATGAAGAAACCGTCACCATCAGCTTCAAGAACGTCTCCCGCGATGAGCTGAACATCTCTCCCGATGAGCTGATGGAGCGCTTTGTCCGGGGCGACGCGTCCCGCCATACCGAGGGCAGCGGTCTGGGCCTGTCCATCGCCGGAAGTCTGGTGCAGCTGATGGGCGGCACGTTTGACCTGTCCATCGACGGCGATCTGTTCCGCGCCGATATCACCTTGCCACGCGCGTGAATTTCCTCATAAAATGTGCCGGGAGTCTCACAAAAGAGACTCCCGGCTGCTTTGTTTATGTTGACAAAAGGGGAGAACGTTGTATACTGGTTGTATATACAACGATGTAGATGCAACTTCTTTTTGAAAACCGGAGGTGCTCATGGATATTACAGAGCGGAAGATCACAAAAATCGCCCGCGAGGCGGAGAAGCTGGTGCTGCGGACGCTGCGGGAAAAGGACGTGGGCACGGCGGAGATCGACCTGATCCACGCGCTGCGCCACAATCCCGGCTGTACGCAGGCGGCGCTGGCGGAGCTGCTGCACGCGGACAAGGCCGCCATCGCCCGACGGACGAAGAATCTGGAAGGGAAGGGGTATCTCGTCCGCCGTGACGCGCCCAACGACCGGCGCAGCCAGCTGCTGTACCCCACGGAAAAGGTGGAGGGGCTGAAGGCCTCCAAGGCGGAGATCGAAGCGTCCTTTTATGAATACCTGACCGGCGTCTTGACGCCGGAGGAAGCCGCCGCCTTCACGGCGGCGCTGGACAAGCTGTACACCGCGTCCAAAGAGGAGAGTCGCGCGGGCTTTCCGCACTTTCAAAAAATGGCGGGAGGCGAAGCGGACGATGCGGAAGAGTAAGACGTTCCGCCCCGACCGGATCGGCTCCTATTTCCGCATGGAGTGGCTTTTGCTGGCTCTTGTGACGGCCTCCGGGTTGATCTATAACGTGGGCCTGCTGGCCACGCCGTGGTTTGAGGGGCGGCTGGCCCAGTGCCTTGCCGACATTCTGGGCGGCAACGAGACCGCCGCCCAAATGGCGGTGCTGGTGCTGGCCTATATCGCGGTGACGCTGCTGGTACAGGCGGCGCGGTTCATCAAGCGGTTCTATGTCCGCCGCTTTGCCAACAACATTAACCGCCGGATGAAGGGCGTCCTGTGCGCCAATCTGGTGCGGCAGAGCCGCGTCGCGCTGGAGCAGGAGGGCGCGGGCGAGCTGATGACCAAGGCTATCTCCGATGTGGACGACTGCGTGGAGGGCATGCGGAAGTTCACCACCGAGATCTTCGATACCGGCGTGGCGCTGGCCGGTTATGCCGCTGCTGCTGCTGGACGAGATCACCGCCAATCTGGACGCGGAGACCGAGGAGCAGGTGCTGGAAGCGCTGCGCCAGGCCTCCAGAGGGCGTACCGTTCTCTCCGTGTCCCACCGGGTCTATGAAAGCCTTGGCGGCAGAACGGTGGAGATCAAGGCCCAGACGCCGTAAGCATTTTGGCAGTTTTCAGGGCGCAGAAAGCGTGGTATAATCGAACGGACAAATCAAAATTTTTGAATTACGGAGGGAAATGACATGAAAATCGTCATGATGACCGGCAGTGCACACCGGAACGGCACCACCGCCACGCTGGCCGACCGATTCCAGCAGGGGGCGCTGGACGCCGGGCATGAGGTCTACCGTTTTGACGCGGCGTTTCAGGACGTTCACCCTTGCATCGGCTGCGACAAGTGCCGCCGCACAGGGACGTGTACCTTCACCGCGGATGACATGAAGCTGCTGAATCCTCACCTGCTGGCGGCGGACGCGGTGGTATTCGTCTCGCCGATCTACTACTTCACCATCAACGCCCAGCTCAAGGCGGTCATCGACCGGTTCTATGCCAACAACGAGGTGCTGATGGGCGGGAAAAAGGCCGTCCTCATCACCGCCATGGCGGACACGGAGATGGACTCGGCGCTGGCGGCCAACGAGATGTTCCGGCAAATGACCGGCTATCTGGGCTGGGAAAACGCGGGTGTCTTAAATGCGCGTAATGCCCCCACCGCCGCCGATTTGAGCGGGGACGATCTGGAGCGGGCCTATGCGCTGGGAAAGAAGCTGTAACAGGCGTTGACCACGAAAGCGAACATCAGTGAATGGGAGCGCATGATATCGGGACGGCTCTACAGCCCCGCCGATCCGGAGATCGCCAAGCGGCACCGCACGGGCATGCTCCGCTGCGACCGATTCAACCGCATTGCCCTGTGGCGCACCAAGGCCAAGCAGCGGGCGCTGGAGCGGCTGATCCCCTCGGCGAAAGGGAAAAATTTCGAGGCTTTCGCGCCCTTTTACTGCGAATACGGTGTGAACATCCACGTGGGACGGAACTGCTTCATCAACTACAACAGCGTGTTTCTGGACGTGGCACCCATCACGCTGGGGGATAACGTCCTCGTTGGCCCCAACGTAACGCTGGCCACGCCCAACCACCCGTTCGTGGCGGAGGAGCGGGCCTATACGGACTATCCCAACGGCTGCCACGAGCTGGAGTATGCCCAGCCCATCACCATCGGGGACAACTGCTGGCTGTGCGCTAGTGTGACGGTGTGCGGCGGTGTGACCATCGGGGCGGGCAGCATTATCGCCGCCGGTGCGGTAGTGACCCGCGATATTCCGCCCAACAGCATTGCTGCCGGGGTTCCCGCCAAGGTGCTGCGGCAGATCGGCGAGGGCGACCGTCTGCACGTGTGGGAGACCTATGTGAAGAACGAATTGCCCACACCTGTCGGGGAACATTAAGAGAAAAGAACTCCGTTTTCGAGTATCTCTCGAAAACGGAGTTCTTCTTATGTTACAGGCCTAAGCTCTCCACCCATTTCTGGACGGAGGCGGCGCTCTCACGGCTGCTGAGACGCTTGCCGGGCAGCCATTTCGTGTCCTTGGAGCAGGCGGCCTTCAGGATATCCTCGCCGCCCATACCGCTGCCGCCGGAGGTGGCAAAGGGAATGACGGTCTTGCCGGAGAAGTCGTAGCTCTCCAGAAACGTATAGACGATCTTCGGCGCCTGTCCCCACCAGATGGGATAGCCGATGAACACCACGTCATACCCGTCCATATTGTCCACACTGCCGGAGATGGCGGGGCGGGCGGCATCGTCGTTCTGCTCCTGATTGGCCCGGCAGCCATCGGTATTATAGTCCAGATCGGGGTCGGTGTAAGGCTCCTGGGGCACGATCTCGTAAAGGTCGGCGTCCAGCGCTGCTTGCAGATATTCCGCGATGGTTTTGGTATGGCCGGTGGCGGAGAAATAGGCCACCAGCACCTTGCTGCCGGTGCTTTCCGGCGTTTCCTCAGTGGGAGCGGGATCGGCGGCATCCGCGGCAGCATTGTTTTTCGGCTCGTCCGCCGCATTGCTGTCGGCGTTGGTCACGCCGCAGGCCGCCAGCGTCAGCACCATGGCTGCCGCCAGCAGCAGGGAAAACAGTTTCTTCATGTGGTCACACTCCTTTTTCTTTTTGTATCTCATGGCGTAGATAGTCCAGCCGCTGAAGCTGCCGCTCACGGAAGTGGATCTCGTCCAGAGTTGCCTTTCGCTTTTCCTCCATCATCCGCAGCCGCTGCCTGTCGCTGTCCGGCTGCTCCAGCAGAAGACGCATATAGGTTTCCACCTCGTCGGCGGTAAAGCCGATATCGTGCAGCGTCATGATGGTACTGAGCCGCTCCAGATCCTCGTCATCGTACTGCCAAGCGCCCATTACCTTTTTCACCGCGCCGCACAGTCCCCAGCTTTCATACTCGTCCAGAATATGGGGCGGGATACGTAGCGCTGGCTGGCCCCGTCCTTTGTCATGGCCATCACTCCTAAAGTAAAATACAGGCATCCTTTGTGGATACCTGTATTGTATACTTGTTTATGCCATATGTCGAATGCTTGTTTTGAGGAAGCAGAAATGCCTAAAGTGTATTTTTAATACAGCCAAGAAACTGCTCCGCTGCCGGAGAGCATGCCTGATCCTTCTTCCACGCCAGCACCGTGCCCGTTTCCAGCGTGGGGGAAAGGGGCACAAAGGTCAGTACGTCGGAGAGACTGCCGAAATCATAGCACAGCGCCGCGCCGACGCCGTTTTTTACCATGTTGGCGGCGTTCAGGATCAGGTTGAAGGTGGCGGCGATCTCTATCTTCTCATAGGCGTCGCCAAACCAGCCCACCAGCTCGTTGCGAACCGTTTCGCGGCCGCTGATGAGCAACGGAACGCCCGTCAGGTCTTTCGGCGTGACGGCTTCTTTTTGCGCCAACGGATGCTCCTTGGGCAGCAGAACGCCCCAGCGGTCCTTTTGCGGCATCCGCAGAAACGCGTACCGGCCAATGTCCACCGGCTCGGCCAGCAGCCCCATGTCCAGCAGGCCCTTTTCGATGCGCTCCTTCACATCGTCGGCGATGGCGCTGTAGATGCGGAACTGCACCAGCGGATGCTGCCTGCGGAATGTCCGGATATGCTCCGAAGGAAATGTCATGGCGGCGGTCTCGCCGCAGCCGATGGCGACCTCGCCGGTCAACTCCTCCTCGTGGTGCTGCAATTCCCGCTCCGCTTTGTCTGCCAGCTCCACGATCTCCTGTGCCCGGCGGCGCAGCAGCATTCCGTCCTCCGTCAGCACCACCCGGTACTGGCTGCGGCGGAACAGCTTGACGCCCAATTCGTCCTCCAGCTGCATCAGCTGGCGGGAGAGGGTCGGCTGTGTCACATGGAGCAGCGCCGCCGCCTTTGTGATATTCTCCTCCCGCGCCACGGCGAGAAAATAGCGCAAGACCCGCAGTTCCATACGATCACCTCAAAAACAGCATAGCGCAAGTCAGGCATTTTTGCAAGGCGATTATGCCGGGAGGATCAGGTAATTAAATATGCTTGGGCCGATTTCCCGCTGTCTCCGGCACTGGCCGGTATCACGCTCAGGCACAGATTGCCCACAAGCATCAACAGCGCGCCGAGAGCGCCCAAAAGGCTGTCCCGCCGATAGGCTTTCAGCTCCGTGCGTTTCCCTCCTTTTGTGTGGTTAGAGCACGCTAACCGCAACCCTTTCAAAAAGCCGCCGCCGGCGGCTTTTTGTGTCGATCGATTTGCCTTTATGATAGCATCGATTTTCCGTAAATACAATATGCTTTCCGCGCTGGCGGAGAAAAAATTTCAAAGTCCGCCGAGGTTATTCCGGTGTGCGGCGGTTTTCCGCATCCAAATAGCGGATCGCCTGTAGATACAGCTCGTATTTTCCGGCCCGCATGCCGTTTAACCGCCGGGGATCCGAGTTGTGCCGGAGATCGGCCAGCTTGACCTTTCGGGCGATGGGGTCTTTCGCCAGCGCCTTGACGTAATCCATGTAGAGCACGCCGCTCTCGTGGGTCAGCAGACGGAGCGCATGGATAACGGAGTCCGGAAAGCCTGCCCGTACCAGATCATCAAAGGAGTACCGGTCGCCGTGATCCTCGATCACGTCGTGCAGCAGCGCCGCGCAGGTGGATTCCTCATCGTCCATCTGGGTGGCCAGATAGAAGGGGTGCAGCACATAAGGATAGCCGCCCTTGTCCACATCCTCCTTGTGGGCGTCGTACATGATGGCACAGGCCTTTTTCACAAGGTCGGAATAATACATCGGAAGATGCCCCTTTCCTTTTTGCGTGTAAACTATTGTAGCAGAAAGAGGGGTAATATGCAAGGCTCTATAGGAAACAGGGGAGGGGGAGAAAGGATGCTGTTTACAGGAGCGCGGCGGCATATTATAATGAGAGCGATGAATACACGCCGGCTGACGGCTTCTTCTTGCGCCTGCATGAGCTTCCGGTGCGGTATGCGCAGGTCGGCGTTTTGAAACGCTGCCATCAGTTGACGGGGACAGGCACGGTTTTGACGGGCCGAAGTGCCCCACAGGAGGAACTATGATTCGTGATATTTGCAGAGATGAAACTTTTCTGGCCCAGCGGGCGGAGCGTGCCGGGCTGGAGGATCTTGAGACGGCGCGGGATCTGCTGGACACGCTGGCCGCCCACAAGGAGGGCTGCGTGGGTATGGCCGCCAACATGATCGGCGTCAATAAGCGCATCATCGCGTTTGATAACGAGGGGGAATATATGGTCATGCTCAATCCCGTCATCGTGAAGCAGTCCGGGCCCTACGAAACGGAGGAGGGCTGTCTGTCCCTGACCGGACGGCGGAAAACGAAGCGGTTCCAGATCATCAAGGTGCAGTGGCAGAATGAAAAGCTCCAGACCCGGCTCAAGACCTTTACCGGCTGGACGGCGGAGATCATCCAGCACGAGATCGACCACTGCGACGGCATCCTCATCTGAAAGGGAGCGTTTTATGCGGAAAATTTTGATCATCGACGACGATGTGACCATCGGCGATCTGGAGCAGGAGGTGTTGGAGCGGGAGGGCTACGCTGTGCAGCGGGCCTATTCCGGGACGGAAGCGCTGCTTCTGCTGAAGGACAGCCGCCCCGACCTTGTGCTGCTTGACCTGATGCTGCCGGGACTGCCCGGCGAGGAGGTGCTGCCGCAATTGAAGGGCATCCCCGTGATCGTGGTCAGCGCCAAGGCGTCTGTGGAGGATAAGGTCGACCTCTTGCTGGGCGGCGCGGCGGACTATCTGACCAAGCCCTTTGACACGAAGGAGCTGCTGGCCCGTGTGGCCGTGCGGCTGCGGGAAAACGCCCGCTCTCCGCTGGCGGCGGTCTATACCTACGGCGAGCTGACGCTGGACACGGCCTCCCATGAGGTTCGCGCCGCCGGACGGCCTGTCCAGCTGACCCGCACGGAATACGCCATTCTGAAGCTGCTGATGCAGAATCCCGGTCAGGTGCTGGCAAAATCCGTCCTGTTGGATCGTATCAGTGCGGACACGCCGGATTGTACGGAAAGCTCGCTGAAAACCCATGTCAGCAATCTGCGGGGCAAGCTGCGGGCCGTGTCGGGCCGGGACTATGTGGAGGCGGTCTGGGGGATCGGCTTCCGGTTGGCGGCGGAATCTTGACCATTTCTTGACCGTTTCCTTGACCGCTTTCTTGACCTTTGGCGGATACCATACCGGTATCAAGCAAAGGGAGGTACTTAATTAATGGAATCTGTGTTGGAAACCAGCGCCCTGACCAAGCGTTACCGGGGTTTTACCGCGCTGGACAGCCTTACCATGCGTGTCCCGAAGGGGGCGATCTATGGCTTTGTGGGGCGGAACGGCGCAGGCAAGACCACGCTGATCCGCCTGATCTGCGGCTTGCAGGAGCCTACAGGCGGCAGCTTCACGCTTTACGGTGTCCGGAACACGGACGCCCGGATCTGCCGCAGCCGCCGCAGAATGGGCGCCGTGGTGGAAACGCCCTCCGCCTACACGGACATGACGGCGGAGGAAAACCTCCGCCAGCAGTATCTTGTGCTGGGAATGCCCTCCACTGAGGGCATTCCGGAGCTGCTGCGGCTGGTGGGGCTGGAGGGTGCCGGAAAAAAGAAGGTGAAGCATTTTTCGCTGGGTATGCGCCAGCGGCTGGGGATCGCCGTGGCGCTGGCGGGAAATCCGGATCTTCTGGTGCTGGACGAGCCGGTCAACGGCCTTGACCCCCAGGGCATCATCGAAATACGGGAGCTGATCCTGAAGCTCAACCGGGAGCACGGTATCACGGTGCTGATCTCCAGCCACATTCTGGACGAGCTTTCCCGCCTTGCCACCCATTACGGCTTCATTGACGGCGGATGCATGATAAAGGAGATCAGCGCCCAGGAGCTGGAGAGTCGCTGCCGCAAATGCATCCGGGCGTCGGTCAGCAGCACAGGCGCATTGGCGCGGGTGCTGGATGCCATGGGAGCCGCCTACAGCATCGTGGACGATTCTCAGGCGGATATCTACGGCGAGGTGCAGATCACCGCGCTGGTGGAAGCGCTGGGCCGCGAAGGCTGCACGGTCTACAGCGTAAAGGAGCACGACGAAAGTCTGGAAAGCTTCTATATGGAGCTGGTGGGAGGTGAGCGCCATGTGTAAGCTGCTTCGGGCCAACTTCTACCGCCTGCGCCGCAGCCGTGCGTTGTGGCTGTGTATGGCGGCGGCCTTTGCTCTCTCTGCGTTATTCCAGCTGCGGATCGGCGCCGATAATGAGAGTATGAATACGCTGGATGTCATCTTTTTACAGGTGTTCCCGTTCCTGCCGATCCTGCACGCGGCCTTTATCAGTCTGTTCCTGGGGGTGGAGTATCAGGACGGGACGCTGCGCAATAAGCTGATCGCCGGCCATTCCCGCGGGACGGTCTATGCCGCCTATCTGCTCGTCAGCATAGCGGGCTGCTTCGCCATTCTGCTGGCATGGATGGCCAGCGCTGTGATCGGCGTGGTCAAATTCGGCTGGTTTGCCGCACCGGCAGAGGCTCTGCTGTTGAATGCCGTGACGATCCTTCTGCTGACGGCGGCGCTGGCCGCCCTCCTGACGCTGCTGTGCCTGCTGATCCCCAACCGCGCCGTGTCCGCTGTGTCTGCGATTTTGCTGATGTTCGGCCTGATCGTGGTGGGCAGCGTCTTCTATAACGCGCTGTGCGAGCCGGAGATGGCCTCTGCCGCCGTCATGACGGCCAACGGCTTTGAGGTAGGGGAGCCGGAGCCCAACCCCAATTATGTCTCCGGTGCGCTGCGGACGGTGTATCAGTTTATCGTGGACGCACTGCCCACCGGGCAGGCGATCCTGCTGGCCAATCAGGAGCTGGCGCATCCGGCGGTTTCCCTGTGCGCCTCTGTGGGCATCGTGCTGCTGTCCGGTGCTGTGGGTATGGCCATTTTCAAACGCAAGGATTTGAAGTAAGGAGTATGGTATGGAGATCTGGTGGATGGTACTGACTGGCCTGTTGGCGCTCTGCACGCTGGTTCTGCTGCTGCGCCTGACGGCGCTGCGCCATTCCCTCCGGGAGGTGGCGGAGGAGCTGGAGGAAAAGCTGCAAACCGACACCAACACCCTGATCTCCCTCTCCACCGGCGACCGGGCTGCCATGGCCATGGCAGCCCGGATCAACCGGCAGCTCCGCATGCTCCGGAAGGAGCGCCTGCGGCTGCAAAACGGCGACAATGCGCTGAAGGCGGCGGTGACCAACGTCTCCCACGACCTGCGCACGCCGCTGACGGCCATCTGCGGGTATCTGGATCTGCTGGAGCAGGAGCCACACTCTCCGCGGGCCAAGCGGTATCTGGCGGTCATCCGGGAGCGGACGGATGCCATGCGCACGATGACGGAGGAGCTGTTCCGCTACTCCGTCGTCACCGCCGCCACAGACGAGCTGAACCGGGAACCGGTCTGCCTGAACCACGTTCTGGAGCGGGGTCTGGCAGGTTTTTACAGCGCGCTGTCCGCCCGCGGTATCACGCCGGAGATCCAGCTGGCGGAGACGGCTGTTGTGCGGGAGCTGGACGCCGCCGCGCTGCGGCGGATCTTTGACAACATTCTCAGCAACGCCGCCAAGTATTCCGATGGAGACTTGGTCGTCAGGCTGATGCCGGATGGCGCCGTGACCTTTACGAACAGCGCCCGGAGCCTGAACCGGGTACAGGCGGAGCGCCTTTTTGACCGCTTCTTCACCGTGGAGACGGCCAGCGGCTCCACCGGTCTGGGTCTGTCCATCGCCAGACTGCTGACGGAGAAGATGGGCGGCAGCATCGACGCGGCGTACAGCGGCGGACGGCTGACCATCCGCGTGGCGTTTCCCCAATGACACTCTGCATAAGAAAAACCCCACGGAGGTGACTCCGTGGGGCTTTCTTATGCTTCTTCACTTGGGGGATTGGGGATATTCACGCCGATGCCGTTGATCTCCACGCCGTCGTCGGCGGGGATCAGGATGTACCTTCGCCCGTCGATGACCCGTGCCTCGATCATATAGCTGTACTCCGGGGCCACGGCGATCTTCACCTCCGGCGTGGTGATTTGGAATTTGCCGCTTTCAATGATGTTCTTCGGGTTCAGCGCCGCGTCCTCGCCGTACTGTTTGCGGCACTCCTGCTGGAAGGCCTCCACCTTCTCGGCGGGCACGCCGCTGTTGGTCAGCACGTCGCCCACCTCACGGACGGACAGGGTGAGCGGCTGGGGATCCTTGCTCTCCTTGTGCTCCTCGATGCGGCCCCGCAGCTGCTCGTGAACGGACTGCACCACGTCGTAACGGCAGTCCTTTTGCAGCGTGTCGCCCAGCGTGGTGCTGAATATGTTCTTCTGCTCCTCGGCGGACATGGGCGGCTGGTTGATACGGAACACCGCGTCAATGACCTCCTGATGGATCTGGGCGGTATTTTTGCTGTAAAAGAGGGCGTTATAAATGTTGGCCGACCGGTCGTCAAAGGCCGGAAACAGGAAGCCAAGCTCCGGCGACAGGGCGATGTGTCCGGTGGAGGCGCTGTGGAAGCCGCTGTCCTCGTTGCTGTATTTCAGCTCCAGCGTGGGCGCTTTCACCGGGCAGATGCTGCACACGAAATAGCGGTACACCGTGTCGGAGGCGTCGTCCATCATCTCGTCGTCCCGGCCACGATAGGGCACGTCGTAGGTGTCGGCGGCCAGCAGAATGAGATAGTTGGTCTCGCCCATGTCCATGGCGTCGATGATGCGGCGGCACAGCTCCTGCCGGGAATTGGGGTCCTGTAAGCCCGTCTGGCGGATGGTTTGCAGCAGACGGTGCTCGTCGCTGTTGGACACCTGCGCGGTGGAGAATTCAATGTCGATCAGGTTCCGGCCCAGTGTGCCGGACAGTGCCTTTTTCAGAAGCCCCAGATACATCTCCTGCTCCTCCTGAGACATTAAGCCCAGCGAAGCATCAATGTAGGAGATGATCTCCCTGTTGCTGTTCACATAGCAGCCGTAGATCTTGCTGATGGCGTTTTTGTCCAGCTTGAAGCGGCGGCGGATCTCGTTCAATTCTTTCTGGTTCATAGGATGCCTCTTTTAATAGTCGGAATTCAGCCACGGCTTCTGGCCATAATGCAGCAGCCGGGCCAGCTCACGGGCCTTTTCATCGTTGTCGGCGGTGGCGGCGCCCAGCCGCAGCATGGCTTCCAGTCCGCACGAGCCCATCAGCAGCGACGCAAGGTCGCCCTGCCGGCAGATGACGGTCACGTCCGCTGTGCTGTCTGCCGCGGCCACGGCCCAGCGCCCGCCGTCAAAGGCGATGCGCAGGCATTTATCGCAGTCCGCCATCTCGTCCCGATAGCGGAAGGCCGCTGTCAGCGTACCCGCCGGGAAGGTGCGGTAGGCGGTCTTTTCCACGAACATCTCGCCGTCCACCAGCTTGAACATGGTGCCGATGGCGGAGACGTTGGTCTGCAAGAAGCCGTAGTCGATGTAGTTTTTCGAGATGTCCTGCGGATCGTCCAGCAGGTGGTGGAAGTCCTCCTCGCCGGTGCGGAGGATCACCGTCTGGGCCAAGTCCTCCTGTAACCGCAGAGCGCCCAGCAGCGCCCGCAGCACAGCGCCGTCCTCATAGACCAGCTCCTCCACGGAAAGACGGTTCTGGGTATAGTTGCTGTCGCTGGCGCTTTCAAAGCGGTAGGCCACATAGCCACGCAGTTGTCCGCCGTCATAGTAGCCGATGCGCCGCACCTGAATATCCCCACGGGCGGCCCGGACCTCCTCCTCAAACTTTTCCACCATGCCGTGGTTTTTCGCCGCGAAGCGGCTGTGGCAGGCCAGCGCCGCGTCGAAGTCCTCCGGCTGCATCAGCCGCAGGTGCTCCCGCACAGCGGCATCGACCTTGGGCAGCGCCGCCGTGGGCAGGTGGTATTCGTAGAGCTTTCCCGCGAAGCCGTAGCCCATCCGGCGGTAAAACCCGATCTGAAACGGCAGCAGCAGCGTCAGCAGCGCGCCGATGCGCCGGGCGTAGTCCTCAAAGTACCGCACCATCTCCAGCGCCACGCCCTTTTTCTTATGTAACGGGTGCACCTCCAGCGCCATCAGGCCGCAGGCAGGCTGCATTTTGCCGAAGAAGTTCATGGAGAACCGGATCAGCTTCATGGTGGCCAGCAGCGTGCCGCCCTCAAACAGTCCCACCGTCTGAACCTGCCGATCCTCCTGCAGCTCCAGCCGGTGCTTGTCCCGGTAATGCTGGCGGCACTCCTCGTCCAGCGACTTATAGGCGGGGTAGGAGTTGAGATAGATGTCCAGATAGGCCTCAATGTCCGCCTCGGTCAGCGGACGGATCGTCCAGCTGCGTTCCGTTGTTCCGTGCTCCATAGCGTTCACTCCTTTCACAGCGCTTCAAAATGATACCGGGGCTTGTCCAGGCTCTTTTTGCCGTATTCGATGGCCTCGGCGGGGCAGTAGCAGATGCAGGCCATGCAGTGGGTGCAGCTGCCGCCCCACACGGGCCTGCCGTTTGGCAGCGTGATGTTGTTCAGCGGACAGCGCTTCGCGCACTGGCCACAGCCAGTGCACCGCTCCGATACCCGGAAAGGCCCGTCCTTGACGAAAAGCGCGTAAAAGGCCGGATTTACCGGGCCGCTCATGCAGCGGTCATACAGATTATTGCGGGGCGCGGGGAACTCCTGCCCACTCTCGATGCAGCGGATGGCCCTGTCCACGTCCGGCTCCGCACGGGTTACGATCTGACGGGCCTCCTCCGCCTGCGGCGCGTTGAACATGGCGATGTAGTTCTCCGGCATGACGATCTGGGCCGTGCCCATATAGCGGAGCTTCTTCTGCCGGGCAAGCTGGCGGTTATACCGGGCGGCATTGCCGATCTCACTGCCGCAGGTCATCACGAACCAGACCTGCTCCGCTTTGGGAAACTCCGTTTGCAGCAGCCAGTCCCGCACCACTCTCGGAAGCCGCCACCCATAGGTTGGCGATACCACAATGAGCTGGCAGCCTGTGGGTACCGGAGCCGTATCGTTTGCTTTAACGCGGTCGTTTATGCTGAAAAGCGGCTCATGCAGCGCTTCCGCGATGCGCCGGGCCACATACCGGCTGTTGCCGGTGCCTGTAAAATAGAGTACCATGTGTTCCTCCTTATCCGCCGTCCGGCCGGCGTTACTGCGGTTCGCCGTCGTGGGCCAGTACGAACCGGGCGAACGCCTCGTAGGTATAGCCCTCCATCCGCTGGTGATCCGGATAGACGCGGGAGAAGCAGGCCGGTATCTCGTGGCGGGTGAGGTTTTTCTCAATGCACGGCGTGCAGCCCCGGTCGTGGTTGCGGGGGTGGTTGGGGCAGCCCATGTTGGTGCAGGTGCACATTTTCACCGCCTGTTCCGTTCCGGAGCTACCGTTTTTGCTGTGATCCGCCATGGGTGCCCCTCCTGTCGTTGTATCCTGTATCCTACTCTAAGGGCAAAGCGCCGCGCAAGTCAAGTGTTTTTTCAGCTTGCGGAAAATATCCCTCGACACACGCCCGGCCCGATGGTATAGTGATAGCAAATCCATCCCCAAGGAGGTGCTCCATGACAAAAATTCTATTCATCTGCCACGGCAGTACACTATCAAAACCCGGAAATGCTTGATTTTCAAGGACTTTTTGGGATCGCTTCAAGCAATTTACTACCCATTTACTACTTTTGAAAACCTAAAAAACTGACAACTGCCTCCGCGCGATAGCAAATGAAAACATTTAACTATATTGTATGGCAGAAAGGACGTTGCACCAGCAGCGTCCTTTCATATTGCCAATTGTGTTTGCAAATATTTTCATCAACCTATAAAATCGTAGCGACTTTTCGCGAATTATGTGTTAAAATTAAACAAAACGCGAAGGTTGGTGATTGGCTTGCAGGATAATAGACGCAAATTCTCTGATAATGAAAAGCAGGTATTATTTGATGAAGTTCATGGACGGTGTCCTATTTGCGGCAGACGTCTGACCCATAGTAAGAACGGACATTTTTATCGTACCTTTGAAGTTGCTCATATATATCCTGCTAATCCGAAAACAGAAGAAGAAAAACTATTAGCGACGGAGGAACGGCTGAGTGACGATGTAAATAGTTTAAAAAATGTGGTTGCAGTATGCAGAATATGTCACAAAAAGTTTGATACGCCTAGAACTATTGATGAATACCGCACATGGGTTAGGATGAAGAAAAAGCTACTTCAAGAAAACGAGATTAAAGATAACTATGCTCTTTTTAATATTGAAGATGATATTGCGGTTGTGATGAAAACTTTGAACTCTGTTGCAATCGAAGAAGCTTTGGTTCCTCTTAGCCTTACTTCATTGAAAGTAGATGAAAAAGCAAATGATACGTTACCTTACGTTTTGAAGCGTACAATCAAAAATAATGTGGTTGATTATTTTGATTTTATCAGGAAGGGATTTGCAGACATTGATAAGGTTACGCCATATAAATTTAGTACAATAGCTGCACAAATTAGAAGTTTTTATTGTAAATGTATGCAAATCAACAACAATCAGGAAGTAATTTATTATTCTCTAGTTGATTGGCTCGATGAAAAAACAAATCATTACTCAAAGGTAGCTTGTGAGATTTTAATTGCTTTTTTTATTCAGGATTGCGAGGTGTTTTCGTGATATTTCCAGATAAACTAGTTACCTTTCAAGAAAGTGTAATTGCAAAGAGTGTTTATATTCTCAAGGTGCTAACAGGGCGGGATTTAATGGCTTCGGACTTATTCATTGAAACAAAAGAATATTTTGAGGATATTTCCGAATTCCTTCTTGCATTAGATACCCTATATCTACTTGGTAAGATAGACTTTAACGATGAATCACAGGTGATAGAATATGTTAAAGAGAATTAGATGTGATAAATTCAGAGAAAAGGAAATTATTTTTCATCCGGGATTAAATGCGGTCATTGGGGATGAAATTGCTTCTAATTCTATTGGAAAATCTACATTGCTCATGATAATCGACTTCGTGTTTGGGGGATCTGAATACATTAAAACAAATAGCGATGCGATTGAGCAACTTGGCCCTCATGAATTTTTGTTTGAGTTTGATTTTGAAGATGAAAAGTTATATTTCAGTCGTAGTACAAGCTCGTACCTTTTTGTGAATAGATGCGATCACGCTTTTCAAGTACAGTCTCAAATTAAATTGGATGAATACACCAAGTTATTGCAAAAGAAGTATCAGTGTGAACTTGACAGTTTAGGTTTTAGATCGGTGGTAGGCCGATACTTTCGTATATATGGCAAAGAAAATCTGAACGAGCATAAGCCTATTCAGTATTTTGAAAAAGAAAGCAGCAGTAAATCTATATTGGCCCTTGTGAAGCTATTTGATAAATATAGTTCCCTCAAGGCATATGAGGATCAAATTGCTACATTAGGTGAAGAAAAGAAGATTCTTGCCAATGCTGCAAAAAGAGAATTGATACCAAATGTTAGCAAAGTGGCGTTTAGCCGAAATTCTGAAAAAATAATTGAACTGTCACAGCAGCTTGAGGCAGTCAAAAAAGATATTGTTTCTGCCTCTACTGATATAACTGCTTTGATATCAGAAGAAATCTTGCAGCTTCGGAAAGAAAAGAGTGCTTTGACAGTCAGAAGGAATATTCTTTCTTCTCGCTTACAACGTATTCAAACCAATCTGCAAAACAAAGGTGCAAATCTTAGTATGGAGTTAGAACAATTTGCACTTTATTTCCCTGATTTCAATATGGAGCAGGCAAGAAATGTAGATGCGTTCCATGAAAAGCTTACTCATATTCTTAAATCCGAACTACAAAGTGCTGATAAGGAATTACGTGCTCAAATCTCTGAACTTGATGCCAAAATAAGCCAAATAGAGGCTAAGATTACGGATAAATTGAATATTCGAGATGCACCCAAATTCGCAGTTGGAAAGGTTGTTGATTTGGCCGCGCAGATCAAGCAATTATCCGACGAGAACGGGTATTTTACTAAAGCCCAAAGTATTGATGATAGTTTGAAAGCAGCAACAAGTGATCTGGCTGCTCTGAAAGAACTTGCATTAGATGATATTTGTAACCAAGTAAATACAAAAATGTATGAACTGAATAAGAAAATTTACGGGGATTCCCGTAGGGCACCAACCTTGAACATCCATGGAGACAGGTATTCTTTCAGTACATATGGAGACACCGGAACAGGAACTGCATTTGCAAATCTTATTACATTTGATTTGGCGTTACTTGATTTGACCTGCTTGCCAGCAGTAGCCCATGATTTGCCGCTATTAAAAAATATAGAAAATCCTGCGATGGAAAAAATTATACTTCTTTATGCAGCTAGCAAAAAACAAATTTTTATTGCAATTGATAAGATTCATTCTTATGACAAGGTCGCATCGTCTGTTGTTGAAACACATGGAGTCATTCAATTGTCGAAAGATAAAACTCTTTTTATAAAGAATTGGAAAAATGCCACCACATAATTTCATAGGTAAATAATTATATCAACCAGAAACGGGTGTTGTCACACAAGGCAGCACCCGTTTCTGTTATCCAGCTTTGCCGCAGATTTTGAAAAAAGTCTGCGGCTTTTTTCATGCCCAAATTCAGAAAGGAGGCGACGCCATGTACTTTACTTCCGGCCAAGACCGGGCCTTTGAACGGCTGATGCAGGAAAAGCCCGGTTTCGATCATTACGACGGCGGCGGGGCGAACGCGCCGGAGGATTGCAGCAGTTGCCGCTTCTATCGCCCGGATTGGAAATATCAATACTGCGTGTATGCAGAGTGTCCCTATCAGCCGGGCAAGCTGACCGCCCTTGCTGCGGTCAAATTCACAGTGAAAGGAGCTGACGACGATATGGCAGTATTTCGCGTGGAGAAGAACAAAGGCTATACGGTGATGTCCAACCACCACCTGCGGAACAAAGCCCTGTCCCTGAAAGCCAAGGGCCTGCTGTCACAAATGCTGTCCTTGCCGGAGGATTGGGATTACACCCTAAAGGGTCTGTCCCTTATCAACCGGGAAAGCATTGACGCCATCAGGACGGCGGTGTGGGAACTGGAACGGGCCGGATATATCAGACGGGAGCAGGGCCGCGACGCAAAGGGCAAAATGGCCGATATGGTCTATACCATTTACGAGCAGCCGGTGTTGGATAAGCCGGTATTGGAAAACCCGGTGTTGGAAAATCCAACATCGGATAACCCGACATCGGATAATCCGGCGTCGGAAAATCCAACGCAATTAAATAAAGAGATACAAAGAACTAACTTACCAAGAAAAGAAAAATTAAATACAGATGGACAAAGTACCGATTCCATTCCCTTCCCATCCCTGACCCCTGCCCCTGTGGAGGACGAGGCGGCGGCTGCACCGCCGGAACGGAAAGGAACAGGAACGGATGCGGCAGTACAGATTTATCGGGAAATCCTTTTGGAGAACATTGAGTATGACTATCTCATTCAGGACAGTTCCATTGACCGGGAGCAGCTTGACGAGATCGTTGACCTGATGCTGGAAACCGTCTGTACCTCCCGCAAGACCATCCGTATTGCCGGGGATGATTACCCCGCCGAGCTGGTGAAGTCCAAGTTTATGAAGCTGAACAGTGAACATATCCGCTTTGTCTTTGACTGCCTGCGGGAGAACACCACGAAAGTCCGCAACATCAAGCAGTATTTACGGGCTATGCTGTTCAATGCCCCCAGCACCATCAGCAACTACTACACATCCCTTGTGGCGCACGATATGGCGCAGCCGGATTGGGGCAAGTCGAAATCCGGCCTGCCGGACTATTCCTGTTCGCCGGATGAAAGCCTGTGAGGAAAAGGAGGCGCTTTGAACCGTTGTTACCTACGGCGTCTGGTGGTTCCACCTTAGACGCCATTTTTGACGTTCTGAAAAGGAGGGATGCTTATTGCAGGAAGAAGTCGATCAGAAAACCATTGCCCTGTCCATGAAAACGGGCAAGCTCACAGCCCAGGTGCTGCAAGCGGCGCTGAAAAAGTATTTGCAGCACCGGGCCAAAGGCAAGACCACGCTGCACCACGGCCAACAGAGCCTAAAGCAGCTCAAAAAGCATGGGGCGGCCCTCTCCAACATTGAAATCACCGAGGCCAACATTAGTGCTTTCAAGCCCTGTGCCAAGAAATACGGTGTGGATTTTTCCTTGCGAAAGGATAAGACCACCCAGCCGCCCCACTACGTTGTGATCTTCAAATCTAAGGACGCGGATAATCTGGAACAGGCATTCCGGGAATTTACGGCAAAGACACTCTCCAAGGAGCAACGGCCCTCCATCCGCAAGGTGCTGTCCGCTATGAAGCAAAAGACAGCGGAGCAGACCAAGCAGCGGGCCAAGGAGAAAATCAGGGAAAGGGGGCTGGAACGGTGAAGCCTGATGTGAAAAAACTGGTGATCCTCAACCTCCCATATCTGATTTTTGTGTACCTGTTCGGAAAATGCTGGCAGGCGTACCGGCTGGCCGCCGGTGCCGACCTTTCGGGAAAACTCCTGCATCTTGCGGACGGCTTCACGGCGGCCTTTGCAAATCCCCTCCCCAGTCTGCACCTGTTTGATTTCTGCGTCGGCGTCGCCGGTGCTTTGATCGTGCGGCTGGTGGTGTACTGCAAGGGCAAGAACGCCAAGAAGTACCGCAAGGGTGTGGAGTACGGCAGCGCCCGTTGGGGAACGGCCAAGGATATTGCACCCTACATCGACCCCAAGTTTGAAAACAATATTCTGCTGACCCAAACGGAACGGCTGACTATGACCGGGCGGCCCAAAGACCCCAAGACAGCCCGGAACAAAAACGTGCTGGTGATCGGCGGCAGCGGTTCAGGAAAAACGCGATTTTTCGTGAAGCCAAACCTGATGCAAAGTTTTCCGACCACGGATTATCCGACCTCATTTGTGGTGACTGACCCCAAAGGTTACAATATACCAAGATAGAAAAAGGTAGCGTTTTATCAACGCTAATTAC